>JACCDO011655298.1_pt1 | contig 36112 bp, 38 predicted proteins | sample 7446101 | NCBI WGS metagenome assembly JACCDO01 (sample SAMN15323440, study PRJNA562643) | freshwater metagenome | isolation source: river surface water | place: USA:Blue River Watershed | collected 2017-08-16 | reverse complement strand
TAAATCTATTATTTTTTAATTTATTATTATTTTTTTAATTTATTGTTTTTATTTTTCAATTGATTAAAATTTATTTTTAATTTAGTAATTTCTAATTAACAAAAATCTTGATTTTGTTTAATTATTATCAGTAATGTTGTTACCAATTATGGTAACAAAATTATAATATTCTTTTTATTTTTGTTACCATATTTTAATTATTATCACAATTATCAGTTGTTACCATTATGGTGTTATTTTTGTATTTGTTTTATTTAATACTGACACCATTATGGTAACAAATTAATAATATATATTTATTGTAATTATTTTTATTTAATATTATATTAATTTGTTACCATAAATGGTGTCAGATATTTAAATGCTTAATATATTTTTGTTACCATAAAAATTATCATAACAATTTGTTTATTTGTTACCATAAATGGTGTCAGTTATTTAAATATTCGAATTATTTTTGTTACCATAAAAAGCAATCGTAACATCGTGCGCGTTTGTTAGCATAAACGGTCAGAATAATCGACAACCCAAAGTATTTTTGTTACCATAAACAGACAGCAACATAGCCCAGCGTAACAGCAAGCGTGTTTGTTATCATAAATGGTGTGGTTATTGCATTATTTTTTGGTATCCGAACACAACTCAAGGTCTTCTATGGTTTTTGGCAATGCGACCTTGTGTTTCTTCTTATGACTCGCTAAACTGGTCTTCTTAGTAAAAGATTCATTGCAAATATCACACGACCACTTCTGATTCTGGATGGAAGCATATCTACTATTCAAGAAGATGGACAGATTCGGCATATTTAAATTTTCAAACTGAGACAGGAATGCCTTTTGAGATTCTTTCAAGTTAAATATCATATTCTCCTTGTGTGACATGAATAATTGAAACTCTGCATTTATCTTATCCATTACATCCTTTTCAATGCTAACTCCGTCTGTATCATCAAGATTCAGTTCATTCAACTTATCTGAGAGTTTATCCAGTATATCAACTGCTGCGGTTATTTTCTCTTCCGAATACTCGACATTATGAAGGTAAATCAGGACACAGTTATCTTCAATTTCAATGAAAAAATTCGGTTTATATTGAATACCTGAATGTTGGGACATAAAAATACCATTACACTTCTGTGCCCGGATGTCCCGTAAGAACTTCTCAACACCCTCCTTTTGAATAGCAAGGTCATAATTCTTGTTTTCTATCAAAATTTGGGGTTTTCCTTCTCTCTTCAAGATAAAGTCACCTGCCAATTTCATACTGGATGATGAATTAACTACTTCTCCTGTTGGGAATAACTTGTTCAGTATGAGTTCTAACATGTTTTCAGAAGATTTGCCTTTATAATTGGAATTCGTTCGATATTTATTCAAAAACTCACCCAACTCTTCAATAACCTTATTTTGAGTTGATTGGGAAACAATGCTCGATTCCTTTAGATTCGACAAAGATGACACCATTTGTTCTTGATTTGCTGAGATAAATGCATAAAGCGGCTGTTGCATTGCCTGCAATTTTATATCTATTCCTGAAATATATTCCTTGTATGTATCCTCTTTGTTGGTTGTTGCGCTCAACTGACATTTTATATCGTTAATTACCGTTTCTTGAAAGGATTCAAGGTTTTCTTTCATTCGATTATTCAAATCTTGATGCGTTTTGGGAATCTCTTGGTTTATCTTACTTATGAAATGTTCGGTGTTTCTCTCTAATGTACCAATCAACTTCTCTGTATTTTCAGAAGATGATGAAGAAATGATTAATTTTATACTATCCAAGTATTCTCTGTTGATATCATGAAACTTCAAAAGAAGGGTGTTTGTGATTGAACCAACACTGCCCTTGATATCCTTTACACAAGACAAGATTTCATTATTGATTGCTGAAGTCATTGTACTTGACATATCATTATTGATTTTCTCAATTAAGTCTAAAAAAATCAAATTTACTGCTTCAAAACTAATATGCTTGTTATTATTATAAAAATCATATATTCTCTTGTTATCAAGCGTTATTTTATAGTCCACTTTCGACATTCTATAAGTTATATTCCAATAGCTTTAAATCAACTTTAATGGGTTTATCATCGCACCAATGGCGTGTATGGCAAGATACGCCGGATGATTCCATCCTTATCAACATAATAATCCATATCAGTCAATGTAAGTTCACCATATTTCTTCTCAAGCTGCTCCAATGACAGACCATAATCGTCGTGTAATGAATGTAACAATATCCCATCTTCCATCTCATCCATGAAGTCTCCATTTGCTCTTGTGTGATTAATCCGCCGAACACAGCCTTTGGTATCCACATATTGTTTTGTTTGTTTAAAATAAGTGAGCTTTCCATATTTGTCCTCCAGCTGTTCCAGTGTCATCTCGTAATCTCTCATTTTTTGTTAATATGTTGGATTACAATCTATCTTTATAATTCAATTTTATTCATCGTTAAGCATATTCAATGTACTTGGTCAAGTTTCATTGTCAAAAACCTTCTTGGATTCTTATCGAAGAGAGAAAATTAGTGTATAAACGAATACACTAATTTTATTTGAATATAATTTTTGTAAATATGATTTTATCTTTCTCTGCCCAACCACCATATGTATAATTTTTATTTTCGATAAGTCGTTTTATTCTTGTATCTGTTTCTTTTTTAATTTTGCAATTTATTTCTGATTGCATATATGATGTATGTAAACCTTTGATGAATGGAAAATCTTCATACAAAACAAAATTATCTACTTGACCATAAAAAACTATATCTACTTTGTCGTCAAATATATTATTAAACCAATTCTGTAATAAATAACAAGTGTCGTCGTTCGAATTTAACTCTAATATAAAATCTCTGTAACTACTTGTTCGGAACCAAGCATCGTATAATATCATATCAATATCAGTTGAATATTGGTTTCTTAATTTTTTCGATATATTAGTGTATATGTATTCCCATGATGGTTTTGTTTGAACAAATTTTTTATATTTTTCTATATTTGTAATCATTGTTTTATTGTATATGCGAGAATTTATGTGTTTTTTATACCAAGATTCGCCATATTTTAGTATATACAACGCTGGTAAAGAAACATTAATTGATTCTGGACATTTGATGATACTTGTGTCTTTCAATATAAACTTGTCTACTTTGAAATAAGTAAACATAAAACTTATTGCAGTTCTCATAAGAGTAATTGTACCAATTCCACTTGACAGGTCATTTGTTATATTACAAAATTCGTTATGTTTTACATCCAATATTGCTTCTATCAATGATTCTGGATTATAGCGCTCAACTCTTCTTATTGTAAGAATAACACAACCGTGTAATTTGGCACCACCTACAAGTATTTCAAAACCATCAAAGGTTGTTTGCACAGATGCAGTAAATTCATCTGCTGTTTCAGCTTGAGTTAAACTAAAATAATGAATTAAACAACCATCATTTATATCATAATCGTTTGGAATTGGTAACAGTTCTGGCGTATAGACATTCAAAGGGATTTCTTTTTCACATTCTCCTGTTTTGTAACTTTTTTTAATCGTTATGCGTTTCACATCATTGGTTTGTTTTTTACGAGTTGAGTTTTTTGCCGTTTTATATCTTTTATGCGTTCTTGCCATTTACAATCTTTTAGATTTTTATCTATAAAAAAAATACGCAATCATTTACAAATGTAATTCAATTTACATCACAAACTGCGTTTAGGACAAAACATATATGCCTTTGCTATCAACATACGAATACACTAATTTTATTTGAATATAATTTCTGTAAATATAATTTTATCTTTCTCTGCCCAACCACCATATGTATAATTTTTATTTTCAAGAAGTCTTTTTATTCTTGAATCTGTTTCTTTTGTAGTGTTGCAATTTTCGATTGATTTCATATATGATGTATGTAAACCTTTGATGAATGGAAATTCATTATAAAGAACAAAATTATCTACTTGTCCGTAAAAAACTATATCGACTTTGTCGTCAAATATATTATTAAACCATTCATCCAATAAATAACAATTGTCATCATTTTTATTTAATTCTAATATAAAATCTCTGTAACTACTTGTTCGGAACCAAGCATCATATAGTACCATTATAATTTTATCACTCGGCGGTTCTTTATTACTATTTAAATCTGGTAATATATAAGTATTATACATATATTCCCATGATGGTTTAGATGAGACAAAATTTTTATATTTTTCTATGTTTGCAATCATGGTCTTATTGTATATGCGCGCATTTATGTGTTTTTTATACCAGGATTCACCATATTTTAGTATATACAACGCCGGTAAAGAAACTTTAATTGAATCTGGACATTTGATGATACTTGTGTCTTTCAATATAAACTTGTCTACTTTGAAATAAGTAAACATAAAACTTATTGCGGTTCTCATAAGAGTAATTGTACCAATTCCACTTGACAGGTCATTTGTTATATTACAAAATTCGTTATGTTTTACATCCAACATCGCCTCTATTAATGATTCTGGATTATAACGGTCGACTCGTTTTATTGTAAGAATAACACAACCTCGTAATTTATCACCACCAACCAATATTTCAAAACCATCATAAGTTGCTTTTACAGATGCAGTAAATTCATCTGCTGTTTCAGCTTGAGTTAAACTAAAATAATGACATATTTTTTTATAATTTATATCATAATCGTTTGGAATTGGTAACAGTTCTGGCGTATAGACATTCAAAGGGATTTCGTTTTCACCTTCTTCTGTTTTGTAACTTTTTTTAATCGTTATGCGTTTCACATCATTGGTTTGTTTTTTACGAGTTGAGTTTTTCGCAGTTTTATATCTTTTATGTGTTCTTGCCATTTACAATCTTTTAGATTTTTATCTATAAAAAAATACGCAAAACCTTCTTGGATTCTTATCGAAGAGAGAAAGGTATAACTGGCGTTACTACAAATGAATTAAAGTAATTATGTAGTATATTATTATGGACGGAAGTAAAAAAATAATGGTTACATCGGGACCATATACTTTTCAAATTATAGATAATACATTGTTGTCGAGAGATAAAACTGAAATATATAGTCGTAATTTCAAAATTGGTGGAACCTATCCAGATTGTGTGAATGTTTCAGTCATATATGAAAATAACAAACCAGTTGATGCCTGTATGCCAAATCTATTCAGTGACCCAGAATGTTCATTTAGTCAACCACTAGATAAAGGCGACGGAACAATTCTTATGATAAAAACATTATTACATTATGTTTATACACAACTACCCAGTCTTACGCATGTAAAATTTGATGACAAATCCAATATTGAATGTGCCACTGAAGAAGAATTAAAAAGGGGGTCGCGCTTTCGAAAAAAGGGAACATATGTTAATCCTATGCCTTTATACTATTTTTCTATATTATTTAATGGACAAACATGGTATGAAAAACATTTTAATGCGAAACAGAATGATGATGTTAGACATGAACTTTATAGAACGAGGATTGACGAGTTTCTGTATTCACCAAATTTCAAAACTAATATGGAATTTGATAAATTTGTTTCGTTATTTGATAAGAGAGAAGACGAAATGATTGATTTATATCAATACTACAAAAATACAAATACCTTTTATCAATTCGCCCGAGCCATACCAAGAGATGAACGGTGTAGGTTAGTTGGTCCGTGGATTGAACAATTCATGAAATTTATATTGAAGAATGTATTTTATAATGAAAATTGGATAATTAAACTCCCAATTGAAATGCGCGGAGGTAATAAAATACGAAATAAAAATAATAAGACGAGAAAATATTATTGTCCAAAAGGTGTTATCACAAATAATTTTCGGACGAGGAATATATGCATATCTCCGGATGACATATAAGGTGAGATTATGTAGAAAATGCAATGCAAAAACCTTCTTGGATTCTTATCGAAGAGAGAAAAATCTCATCCTATACAAATGACATTTTTCGATTCCATTGACCAAATTTACAATAAGTTGAAACATACCACCACAGGCAAAAATGCTGACTATATTCCCGAACTATCCAAAATTGACCCTAAATCATATGCAATATCCATATACACAGTTGATGGTACTCAATACGATATTGGACATTATAAGAAGGAATTCGCTATTGAATCGTGTTCCAAGGTATTTTCTCTCGCGCTTGCTCTTGAAACACTTGGTGAATCGGTTGTCAAACAGAAGATTGGAGAGAAACAGACAACGGAAGAGTTCAATTCCATTCACGCCGCCAACACTGACCCTTCGCATACAATAAATTCATTCAACAATGGAGGAGCTATGGCAACTACAAGCCTTCTATTTGAAGATAACGAGAGAAAGTTTGAAAAGAAACTCGTTGACAATATGAGTAATTTTGCTGGGAGAAAATTGCATGTTAACCAGAAAATATACAAATCGGAAATTACCCACATCGAACATAACATGGCAATCGCATACTTGTTGAAATCATACAATCGGTTCTATGCAGATGTAGAAAAAACGGTTGATGCTTACACAAAACAATGTTCCACAATGGTCACGACGAGAGATATTGCCATTATGGCTGCTTCCATTGCAAATAACGGAGTTAATCCAAAAACAGGCAAGCGGGTTATGAGTGCAAAAAATGTTCCCTATATTTTGAAACATATGACACAACACGGACTATACAATGAGTCTGCGCTTTGGATGAGAGAAGTTGGATTCCCTGCGAAAAGCGGGGTTGGAGGAATGATACTGATTGTTGTCCCTGGTGTCATGGGAATTGGAATTGCTTCTCCACCACTCAATAAACACGGAAACAGTCACAAAGCTATCAAGACGGCAAAACATATTGCGAAAGCATTACATAAACATAAAAAATATTTATGAAATTATTGAGTTTTCTTACATAACAGGATTTGTCTCGGGTTTAACATTCCATATTGTATCATCAATTCTTGTTGTTTAGGGTCCAAGTTGTTGTAATATTCTATAATTGATGCGTCATCTACGGTCGCCTTTTTATATTTTGAAGTCGGTGTCGTGTTTGTCCATCCTTTTATAACAGATTGGCTATTCGGCGACCTTGCGTAAAATTCATCTGATAATGACCTATTTTCTTTTTTTGTATTGTCATCCATAAGTTGTGTCTTATAGTAAGGAAATATATTATATTTCTCAACTTTTTTACTTCACAAAGGGCATCATAGAGAGAAAACTCAATTACAATCAGAATCAACCATTTCTCTCACCAACTCGTCAAATGTGTGTTTAGGCATCCAACCAAGTTCGGTTCGCGCCCGTGTGCTATCGCCCAGCAACTCTTCCACTTCCGCTGGTCTAAAATACTTTTCAGATACACTAACGAGTTCTCTCCCTGTCGTCGCATCATAACCAACTTCATCGACTCCCGCCCCCCGCCACATAATGTTGAATCCTTTCAATGCAAATGCCTTCTCCACAAACTCTTTCACTGTATGATATTCATTCGTAGAGAGAACATAATCATCAGGCTTATCTTGTTGCAACATCCGCCACATCCCTTCTACATAATCCTTTGCATGTCCCCAATCGCGGAGAGAATGAATATTACCCAAGACCAACTTGTCTTGTTTCCCCCTGATTATATTGCCAAGCGCAATTGTTACCTTTCTCGTAACAAAATTGTGACCTCGTCTTGGGCTCTCGTGATTGAAAAGTATGCCCGAGCATGCAAACATCCCATACGATTCGCGATAGTTCTTGGTAATCCAATGAGCATACAACTTTGCAACACCGTAAGGCGACCTCGGATAAAATGAGGTCGTTTCTCTCTGCGGCACTTCAACCACTTGTCCATACATTTCCGATGTAGATGCTTGGTAAAATCGGACATTTTCTTTGGGAATCCCACAATTACGGATTGCTTCCAGTAGGCGCAAGGTTCCAATCCCATCAACATCGCCTGTATATTCTGGCATCTCAAAAGAAACCTTTACATGACTCATCGCTCCCAAATTGTAAACTTCCAGTCTGTCTAATTCCGAAGAATAGAGTGCCTTTATTTCAGTTAAGATATTGAACAAATTAGAACTATCCGTTAAATCTCCATATCGCAAAACTAACTTGTCAAAAATGTGCTCAATTCGATTGGTGTTGATGTTTGATGAACGGCGAATTATTCCCCATACTTTATACCCTTTCTCAAGTAACAGTTCTGCCAAATACGAACCGTCCTGTCCAGTTATTCCCGTAAGAAGCGCAACCTTTGTCATCGTTCTGTTAGATGTTTATTTGTTTTTATGTAAGTTATCCATCTTATATAAAAATATTAATTTATGATATATGTCCGATAAATCATTCTTTGTATATCTTCTCGTTTCAAGCGACGATGCCACTTATGTAGGTGCAACAGTCGACCTTAATCATCGTCTGCGCCAACACAACAAGGAAATCAAGGGTGGGGCTCACGCAACAAGTTCGCGAGTAAACAAAGGTCACACTTGGACCAGAGCCTGCCATGTTGCCGGTTTCCCTGACTGGTCTGCAGCGCTTCAATTTGAATGGCGATGGAAGCATTTGAGCAGACAATTGTCTCCCAAACTATTTCCTCTCGAGAGAAGAATGTTGGCGCTCAAACAGCTTCTGGCTTTAGAGAGACCTACTTCTAAAGCCATCGCCTATTCCGAATGGACAGCGCCACCCCAAGTGAATATTGAAACTGACGATGCTCAGAAATATTATAATTTGGTAGGATAAAGAACCGCGCGCATTTCAATGATTTCGTCTTGCTGCGTTTGTATTATATTTTTCGCTATTTTTACAACATTGTAATCGCTTGACTTTTCTAAAATTCGTTTGCTTGTAAGTAATGCCATAGAATGATGCTCTATCATTTCCTCTAAATATTGACGGTCGTTAATACCAACCTGCTTCCTATAGAGGAAAATAAAGAGCGCCAAGAATGCGAAAATACCTGCATATGTTCGTTTACTAACAACGCTGTATTGGTGGTCGTGCATCATAACTTCCGCCGCCAACATGAATAATGCCATTATAACAGATAAGTATACTTTGCCAACACTATTGGTCACATCAGCGAGAGAGTTTGTTGTAATAGTGCTCATTCCGAAATACTGGATTATGAAACTGGCGACGAACATCACAATCATTGTATGAAGAAGGCGCATTATACAATAGATTACGATTATTTACTTACAAATAGACTATTGATAATGCATCGAAGAGAGAAACTATGTAAAATAGGAACTATAATCAACGGCTAGTCTCAATCCTCTTCTTGATATTCGCAATTGCCTTACCAGGATTTAGATGTTTCGGACATACCTTTGTGCAATTCATGATTGTGTGGCATCTGAACAACTTGAATGCGTCATCGAGTTGAGCGAGGCGCTCATCGGTGTTTTGGTCGCGACTATCTTCTATCCATCTATATGCCTGCATTAACACCGCAGGTCCAAGGTATGTATCTGCATTCCACCAATAAGAAGGGCAACTGGTAGAGCAACAAGCACAGAGGATGCACTCGTACATTCCATCAAGTTTCTTCCGGTCTTCCTTAGTTTGCAACCATTCTGTACCACCTTGAGCTGCAGGTGTCTTCGGATTCTTGGAAGCATGTAACCAAGGTTCAATTGACTTGTATTGTTCGTAAAAATTGGACATGTCAGTAACAAGGTCTTTCACTACATACATATGGGGTAATGGATAAATCTTGGTTGGTTTCATGCTAGATTTTTCAATATAGGAAAGACACGCGAGAGTATTTGTGCCGTTAATGTTCATAGCACAAGACCCGCAAATCCCTTCGCGACAGGAACGGCGAAATGTTAAGCTTGGGTCTTGTTCATTCTTTATCTTTACTAACGCATCCAAAACCATCGGTCCGCACTCGGATAGTTTCACTGGATAAGTCGCGAGATACGGTTTCTGTCCAAGAACATCAGGCGACCAGCGATAAATCTTGAAGTATTTCAACATTATATATAACACAACAATTGTTTTTAATTTTATTTTAGAACAATGTTATACCATCTAAAACATCTGTGAATAAAACCATACCATGTCTTGTTGGTGTGTAAATTACGCGACACAATTGCGTCATTGCATAACTTGTTTTATTTACACGAACAAATTTGTCATAATCACCCATTATAATCACTAAATTATTACGATAGTAATCCATAAAATGCGTATCAATGTTCCATTCATACCAATCAACACTACTCAAAAAATGATGATAATGCTTCTCACGTTTCAATGTTTGGACTGTTATAGATTTGTTATATGTACCAGTTTGTTCATTTTCAAGAAACACTCCATACAATAATATTTTAAAGATTTGGAATGGTACATTGACATTTATAGCATCTGTCAATACAATTTTGGAAATATGCGAACAGTCATATCTTTTACAAATTGTCGTGACGCGAATTGAACCGTAACTATTTCCTACAAGTGTAACTGTTTTACCATATAATTCGTTTTTCATAAAATCAATCACATTATTAATATGTTCGGAATATGTATGATTGTAACTGTTTGACTGAATAAATGTGTGTGGATATAAAGAGACATACACATTTGCTTGTGTTGTCAAATGCCGCAACAAATACATGTTTTCCAAAGCATTCATTCCATTCAAACCATGGAAATAAACTGCAACATTATCCGTTGATGGATTTTCATAATACCAATATTGCTCATCATAATATGTTCGCTTTGTCCAACCAGTCACTTTCCATATAATGTCTGTTGCTACATTTAATAATTGTGTTACAAATGGAATGTGTATAGCTTTACTGGGCGGTATTGGTTTGTCAATAAAATTATATAAATATTTTGCTGTTTTGGTTTCAACACATGATGTTTCCCCTATACAGGTTGTGGGTATATACCGTATTTCTTCAAAGTCCCCTTTATTAAAGAATGGTGTCTCGTTTGATGCAACGCCAAATAACTCACGCTCCGCATAAAAATACGAATGTTGGGATTCATTACATTGTAAATACTTATATGCAGACGCTAAAGAAAATAAACAAAAATATATTAACTTCATATTATATACGGATATATTTAATTATATACAAAAAATCTAACGGTTCTTTCGCGTTTTGAGTGTCTTTTTTGCAGTGCGTTTTTTCAAGCGTGCACCAATAAATTTTTGGATTGCAACCTTTTCCTTGAAAATCATATCCACAATGTCTTGAAAGTAGGACCGGAACTGTGGACGCATCTTTAGTATCTCGTCCACACATATCCACCTAATTTCTGCTTTTTCGAATATCTTGGTCTTCTTGATAACTTCAGGTTCCAATCGCTTCTGTAGGAATCGTGCATTGTTGTTGTAGTAATGCACAAGCGATTCATCATACTCGAACGGAAAGATGTGCATACGATAATTATTGTATCCTCCCGTCTTGTAATCGATATTGTATGTCCCGTGCTTCTTCAACATCTGCTTGACATCCTTGTCGGAACCTAAAAAACCCGTCAACTCTTCTCCCGCTTCACGAATAGCGGTCTCCAAATATGATTCGTTATCATCTGTCCCACCACCAAAGTCGGAGAATCCAGGAGCTGAGTCCTCGAACCGGTTCTCCTTTCCAAACAAGAAAAACAGTTTACCATTATGAATTGTCGTTGGCAATATTCCAGCACCCATTTGTATTATGCAAATATTATTTATTTGGTACTTCCTCTATTCAATCGAAGAGAGAATCGCTTCCACTATCTTTTTTCCGCCCTTGTCCGAAGGCTCAATATCAAACGCAAAATCCTGTGGCTTGGTCAACGATTCACTAATCTTTACTACACGGTGTTTCGTTTTACTGGCATACTCGCTTTGCATCTCGTTCCACACTTTGATTAACGGATAAAACTCCTTGTATTGATTGTTTGTGGGGTAATAAATGTCAAGAATATAAATTCGAGCCTTGTCCATTTTAGTGTGGAGCGCCTTTATCAACAATTTATAGGAATCGAATACACGGCTTAAATGTGCATGGTCTTCTTCCGCATCATACGGACCATTTATGTAATCTTCAATGATATCATTTCCACCTGCAGAGAGAACCAAAACTGTCGACAGGTCATTCATAGAGTCAGGGATTTCTTCGATTTGTTTGTAGGTGTGTCCAATTGTTGTCTTGTCCTGCGCAAGTGAAACGATTTTGCAATCAGTAGAATCGTTTAGTAGTTCATCAACTCCCTTTGTAACATACGAATTGTTCTTGAGGATACTATCACCCAACAAAACAATCGTTTTAACTTTTGACTGCTCAAACGCTTCTACATGTGTTGATTTATTCAAGTATACTAAAAGTATGATAATGAATGTAAATATAAATATATATAAAATGGTTTTATTCATATATATTTCACAACATTTTTATTTCAATTCATATGGCACGCGGTTCGAATACAAGTAATTAGGAATAACTATGCGATAGTCGACATTCTTTACTTGTATTTCATAAAACCCTTGGAATGAATCCGCAGGTATTGAAAATGAAAGGCACTTGTTATTGTAATAAATAAACGGGTAATTCTCATATGTTTTATTAGGACCAATAATATTGAGTGTTGTCACATTATTTGGGTAAAAATTAATTCCATATATATAAACAACCTTGTATACACCTGCGATAGAATTCGAAATGGATAGTCCGCTAATAACTGGTGTGGTATTTGGATAGTATCCTCGGTATCGTTTACAACTTGGATTCGCCTTCAATGACATTACTATATCACAACAAATTATATTGGCGCATTGTCGTCACACTTCTCTTTAAGTAGTCCGGCAATGTTTATTGTATTCAAATAGAACATCAACCCTGCAAATAATATTCCAACGATAGCCCCAATAACCACTTGTGTCACAGTGTGATGGTTGTAATGAACCCTTTGCCATATGGTTACCAACGAAATCAAAACACAAAAACCGCGGAATATATTGTTTCGTATCATCAAAAAAACAAATGCGGTTGTAAATGCAACCGTTTGAGCATGTCCGGATGGCATCCCGAACACATCATATGGAATCAGCAGCAAATGTTTTCTTCTCTCCATCATCAATTCAAATTTGTCTGGGTCATCCAAAGGTCTCGGTTGTTGTATTAAGAGCTTTAAAAATATATTTAGAATGAAATTCAAGAACGAACCACTTATATAATATATCAGCGCATTTCGTTTGTTGAACAATAAAAAAATGGTTGGAACAAATAAAATCATTGGTCCAAATTCACCTGTGTAATTCACTATTAGTTTTACAATTTCGGTCATACATTATACAGAGCAAAAATATTATGCAAATAATCCGAACCATCTAATACTTGTATAAACACTCGCAAATGAGTGTAAAACACCAGTCTCCGCCATTCAAATCCACGAGATTCCCCTTATCGTCCAACAATCTGACACTCATTCTCTCAATATTCACAGGACCAAAGTATGTTCGAATGTTGCTCTGGAGAGAACTTCCAAATTCAACCAACAGTGAACCTGTAGTTCCGGAACCCTTAAATGGCACAATCGCCAAAATGTCCGATGTAGTGGGTGCCTTGGACAAGTAATTCGTATTGTTGTTCTTGTTCTTGAGTATCTCATTTATTGTGTAAATTTGCGCGCTCGTCAGTGTTCTTGGCGCGCTCGGCAAGACAACTTGACTCGGGTTGTACCCTGACTGATATTTCCCAGCGACTAAAAGACCATTTGAACCTTCATCTGACGCGAGAAGTTCAGCCAAGTTATTCGTTGCATCAGAACATGTATATGGCAGAGATTTATTGTAGTAATCCGGAAGCGCCAATGTGCTTGAAAGTTCCGTTATTGAAACTAATCCGTTATTTACATGATTTTGGTTGTAATCATCCAGTGCCAATATCAAGTATTTGGGTCCGTTCAAGTCCAATATAGCATTTGCTGTATTTCCCGCAACTTTTACGAGCTCGAATGGGTCCCTGTATCCCATCAACCAACCCATGGTGTTGTTTAAATAATTGTTGCCAGAACATTTGATACCACAATTCGCTAAATTTTTAAAATCGTAAAACACGACTTTGGTCGTTTCTGTGATTGGCGTTATATGATTGTAACTCCCGTCGACCAAGTTCATTGTTAGTTTGCCATTTGACGCATTGTAAGAAACCGGCAAGTCCGATGTAGAAAAATTAAAACTGGCGTCTACAAATGCCTTATTTAATGCTGTCACAAATGCAGTATTGGAATAGTTGCCTGGTGGCACTGCAACAGGCACAATGGTATCGTCTTCAAATACAATGCAAAAACAATTCCGACCATCCGCAATCGCATACCAACCATAAGGAATTTGGTACGAGAAGAGACGAATACTCAAAACATCCTTTAATGTGTCGGATAGGTCAAGTGTGTATTCCGTCGAAGTTGAATTAACACCATTCGTGTATTGCCGGAATTGACTATCTAAATTGATGAGTCGTGTGATTGTGTTCTTCAATGTCGGATTCAATGTATCCTGTTTCACTGGAATCTCATGCGTCCCTCCAACATCAACATCTTCTCTCTCATCGAGAGGCTTTCCAACTCCCAATGGTTCATCATCTGACGGAATGATATATGACGGGTCGATGTTTTTCTTGTAGTTCTGCAATAATCGTTTCTTGATATCTTTGAAAAAAACAGATAATGCCGGTCGGTTCTGCTTGAATTTTTCAATAAATGCATCTGACCTTTCTATGATTTCTCTCGGATTAAATTCATCTTTAACTTCTAAAATCACCATTAGCTCGGCAATACTATAATTGGACACATTTGTATCTATACCCGACGACATTATAGTAGATAAGTATTTTAGTTTTATTTGGTAATATATAAAATATATTAGTGCCAAAATTACAGTTCCTTAATTTCAGTTTGAGTTTTGTATGTTGATAGAAACACACCCTTTATATCATTCTTAAGGTCCATTCCGTTACATCTTTCGTGATTGAGCAGCTTGGGCGGTATCGTAGTGAATCCAGACCCTCGCTTCATATGCGTCTTCTCTTTGAACAGTATATAATCCAATACATCTACCAATCTCGGGTTATATTCCATCAGCTTTTCTCTCGAAACATGATAGTTGCTCTTGTAAAAATATCTATTATAATCGAAATAATCGTATGTCTTGTAATATCGGTCCAACAGTGGACTGTTCCGAATCAGACCAACTCCTTCTATTCGGTTTCGCGTATTGTTCATTTCCACAACTAAAACAAGCGACTGATTTGGAATTTTCGGGGACATTGGTGCAGGTGCCGAATAGGAACAGCAATTGTGCTTCGCGCGATATGCTTGGTTTTGACTCCATGTGGAATCATTGAATCGCGTCGAGACGAGGCTTATTGGTATCATTTGTTTACAACCCATGATTCAATACGAGTTTTGCTCAATTTTTTAAATCTTCAAGATTGTATTGTTTACGAGTGCTTTTTAATTTAGGTTTCGTATGCAAATATACTTTGCGTGTTGAGTTGTTTGTGTTTGTAGTAGGTTTCTCATATAAAATAATCAATAAATCATTAATGTCTTGCAACATATGAATTGTCTTGTCAAATTTAATGGTGTCGATGTTTTTTATAGGTGTCAAATAATTATCTTCTTGCCCCAATACAAAACTCTTTATATCGTCTGGCTCCAATGTGATATTGTATTTCAAGATTGACATAACTGAATACCTTGTCGAATCAACAATGGAATTTCGTTTAATTAATCCAACAAGTTCTTCTCTCGTAATGTAATTCTTATTGTTAAATAAGAATGGTTCTTGTTTTACTGTCACAATTTCATTGTTTTTACTGACATATACAAAGTGAACATCTGTATAATAAACATCATCTTTGTAGAACTCTTGATACAATTTGTCTGATTTTGCAAACTCGTTTATCCAAGAATCATCTAATATTTCATCACAATCATCCAAATCCATAATGTATTATATTTTGCTTATATAATACAATAGTTGTTTTAACTTATTCATCGTACTGATTCTTGTAGTCATAATGACTGTTATACTCAATATATTGGTCTTGTTCCTTTTCCTGCTCAAGACGCTCTAATTCCTCCATCTCTGCTTCATATTTCTCATCCAATTTATCAAAATATTCATAATCGTAATTTGGGAATCGGTAGTAGCGCTCGTAGTAATACTCTCCATACTGTGCTATATAGTTGGACTTCCAAGTCTCATATAACTCCACCTGTTTGGACATTATCTCGTAGGGTGTCTTCGGTCTTCTCGGTTTGCGCGGCTGCTCTTGTTCATCTGTTCCCAGAATGGTAAGTCCATCATTCCATTCAACAGGCTTCTCTTCGAAACACTTTACTTTTTCCAAGAAGTTCAAGTCTGTTGATTCCGACTGTTTAGTTGGTTTTTGTTGCGCGACTAATTCTGGAAATGCTGAGGCGTCTGTCAAGCTTCGTTCGATTTCTAACTTCTTACGTTCGGCTGCCGCTGCTTCGTCCTTGGCGCGTCGTTCCCTTTCAAACTGGACTCTGTCGCGGAAATTTGGGCGCTCGCGATTGCCTTGGCTTATAAACCTATCTTCTTTCTTCTTTGTATGCATTTCACTTTCAGTAAAGTTGAAACGATTGGGTTTGGTTTCTAATTGAGGTTTTTGAGTCAATTGCTTTTTATTTACAGTTTCATTTACCAATGAACTAAAACGGTTCGGTTGGGCGCTCATAATAACAATAATCGTGGAAATATATGAATTATAACACAGGTTGTTTTTAATATTGTTTCACATGTAAATAAAATTGAATATGGGGTGTGTTGTCTTCAATTTAAGTAAAAACATAGAAACCAAAATGCCTTGCACCAAGTGTGGAGTCAGCGGACACAATAAGAGAACGTGTCTTCCAAAACCTACTGCATTAAGTGTGGATGACTGTTTCGTTTGCTATGAAAATATAAGTCTGCGAGGGCAAGTGAAAACGCCCTGCGGTCATACTTACTGTATCGGTTGTTTTGTCCAACACACGCAAATAAATAAATCAAACAACTGTGGTTACTGCCGTTCTGCGATTGACATCCCACGGAAACCATCAGGTATTTCTGTTGCAAAACGCACAGAAATTATAAACAAGTGTATCTCTGATTATGAAATGTATGAGACCATTTACACTGACTTCTATAGACAAATGCGAATCGCAATCCATTCTCATCCGACGCTGACAAATTCAGACGGAGCAACCGAAGTATGCAAAGAAGTGTTGAAGGATATCAGTTTGGATTTTGGTCTCTGGATGATTGGCATGAAAGTAACTGATGCAATAATGGATGAGATGGCGTGAACAAGAAAAAATTGAGTTTATGAATAATTTTTATACTTATGCAGTACAATACAACAAATAAGATGCCTTGCAGCAAATGCGGAACCGACGGACACAATATCAGGACTTGCACCCAGAAGAAACCGAAGAAGAATAAGAGAGTGTATGAGAACCGTCCAATGCTAAAGAGAGATATTAAAGACTGCTGTGTGTGTTACGAGCAGCTCGAAACCGGAAACGGGTTAGTTACAACACCTTGCGGGCATAACTACTGCACACCATGCTTTGCAAATTGGATGCGCAAGAGCGGGTCCTGTGCTTACTGCCGAGAGGAGGTATGTGACCCCCCCAAACAGTTCGAAACGGAGATAAGCGATGAAGTACAGGAGCAATTCATCGACCGTTTACTGGAAGATGATGGGTTGGTTGGTGATGTTGAGGGAGACATTCGGGAACAAATTGTTCGTGGAATACAAGAAAGGTACGGGATAAATACACCTGGTGTCGATAGCATGATTGATGCGATTGATGATATAATGAAGAATTTTGAACCATATTTTATAATGTCGATTGTTGGTCACGAAACAATCGATGTTGTGACACATTACGAAAATTAATCCACCTTTTGAAAGGTGGAGCCAAACACCAATAAAAAATTTTTATTTTTTGGAAGGAGGGGTCCAAGGGGAACCTCGGTTCCCCTGTTAGATATCATCGAAATTTATCTCCTCGTCGTCATCCACCTTGACAACAGTAGCTGATTTGGATGACTCAGCCGTCTTCAAAATTTCATTGTATTCATCCTCCTTCTGGTCGGTGAAGACAAATGTGTCAGTTGCATCCTCCTCCAAGTTCGCATTCTTATTGTCGTTTGCTGTAAATGTGGTCCAATCTACCTTAACTGTCGTCTTCAACTTCTCCTTTTCTAAGTCCGAATACACCTCGAGTAGGTCGCAATTCTGCAGCTTCTTGGCTATTCCACTGCTTCCGTTCTCCCATTCACGCAAACCCACAAGCAACCAAGACCCAATTCTCACAATATTGTCGCTCTTCCCTCGTCCGCGAAACTTGCCGCGAATGTGACACAGACGCGTTGCGCCGTCGCTGACGCATAGCACATGACACATCCCGTTTCCGAGCACCTTTGACACCTGCGCATACAGCTCAAACTCGTTGCTGGAAGTTCGAAGATACGCATTCTGCCTCGGCGCACCCTCATTCAACTTGCGCGCCTTTCCCTTTGCTTTATTGCCTCCAGTTGTGTTTTTCACCATTTTCAAAGATTTATACTGAACTCATATATAATAATCAAGTTCTCAATTTTATTTTTATTTACAATTGATATTTTTATTTACAATTGATATTTTTGTCTCGCTTTACTCACATCAGCATCTACATTTCTGATATGAACGCGCTCCCACTGCCTAGAATCGACCAACTCCTCTGGCGCCAAAACCCACATGAAGTTGTTTCCAACAATAACTTTGTCTGCAATCTTCTTCGCTCTCTCATAATGGAAGTCTGATGTGATGACATATACTCCATTGTAATCGCCAATGTCTACAGCCTTCTCCGCCATAATAAAGTTCTCTGCTGTGTTCGTCGCCACATCGTCGCGAATAAAGTTCCACGCCGTCGCATTGGGTTTGGTGGAAATTGTTCGCATCATCTTCTCTGCCTCTGTAACAGTTTCCTCAGCAGGATTCTTGATTCCACCGCTAAGGAACCAATCTATTTGCGTCGCATTTGCAGCGTTTGCGTAATCAACCGCCTTCTTGATTCTCCCTTCCAACAGGGTCGGCACATTGCATCCCAACAAGATGAATAGCAGTAACTGCATTTTTATTTTACATGTATTCACAATTCAAATGAAAAAGTATTCAATTTTATTTATTCGGTTATTTAGTATTCTACCTTCCCCACAGCCTCTTCTTTAACAAGACCATTCTTGCTGTAAAACTTGTTCCAAGTTGCTTCCCCGTTGAGTTTTCCAGTCGACTTCTGCTGTATTTCAAGACGCTGCTCATCAGGCTCCAATCCGTACTTATCATAAAACCGTTCCAAATTATCATCATCCTTGAATATAACTTCCCTCGTTTCCTCATTAATTTGTCCGTTGTTCCCCCGAATCCGTGCCTGCCATAGCGGCGAGAACGACGCAGCATATAGCCAGTCGTCGCGATATGCAGTCACAATATCCGCAGTATCCCGTGTCAACTGAAAGAGACCTCCAATGCACTTCTGTTCGTCAATGTCCAGGAGTCCGACGCTGGGAAGTATCTTGCGCGGCTGCTTCAATCGGACTGTTTCATATGGTTTCACATCCGTGTCCTCCACTTGCATATACATGTTCTTGCCAATTTTCAGTTTCTTCAGTTTACTCTCGTACTGCATTAACCTGGTCAGCAACAGGAGGTTATGTGAAACATTTACGGTCTGTTTCTCAAAATCAGAGACTATCTTGGGTTTATTCAATTTGACGCCCTGCTCTGAATAATGTGTCAGAATCTGCTCAAGTGTAATTTGGTTGCTCATTACGGCGGCTGATGTCGCGTAGTAGTCGGTTGAGGCAAGGTCCACGGGCTTGTCAGGGGAAGCCTTGGCGACTGATGGAATGTTGCGTAGGAGGAAAATGTCCATGTTGTGTGGTCGAATAACGAAGTTGCCGACGACCGTCGCAACCAACTTGGATTCCGTTAAACCGAGTTTGAACTTGGTTAGGAGATACTTCTCGAACGCTGGATTCAGTGTGGCGTAGAAATCGTAGTACAACTTCCAGAAGAAGCCCATCAGGTTGTACTCCGAGTGGAACAGCTCGTAGGACCAGAACAGTGCGGCATCATCGTCCTTGTTCAAGATAGAGACAGTGAGTGCGGCTCGGACTTCGTCAACTGCGTATAGGTATCTTGTGAATTTAAAAGAGGACATGATGTCTTGTTTTAAAAGTATTTGTAAATTAGGGTTTTATATAAAATCAACCTCAATTTTTATTTCTTCTGGTATTATATAAAAAATGACTGCCTGGACCGATTTAGTTTCAAAGGTTTTTAAAGAGGAGCGCGCAAAGAATCCTGCGTTTCAATTCAAGGATGCGCTGAAGCTGGCGAGCAAGCGCAAGAGTGAGATGGGGTCTTCTTCGTCGGCTGCTCCATCCAAATCCAGGAAAAAGCGCGGAAAATCCAAGAAATCCAAGAAGGGTGGGAAATCTAGGAGAAAGAAGTAAAATCAAATGATTTTATCTGCGTTTGGATTTCCTGTGTATCTGACAATCGATGAACAACACCCATCATTTTATGCAATATATTTATAAATTCGTCAATGAATTTATATTTAAGAGAGAAAACATCTGATATTTCAACAATCAATCGCAAATAAACAAGAGCTAAACTGCATTTCGACCATGAAGTTGAATGCGAATTTAACACTTTGATGATGACTGTCGTCGGTTGATTAATGAATTTACGCAAATAATTCGAATATTCAGGTGAATATCCATTGCAAATCTCTTCTATATTCGCGATTGAGAGAGAAGCACATTTGTTCTTGGTTAAATAACATATTACTCGGCATTCAAATGGATTATATTCGCTTTCTTGGCAACTTTGGTTCATTTGGTCCAAAAAACAACATTTTTCAAAATTGCATAACAGTGGCTTCAAATTCTCTCCAATGACAATATCTTCTGGTGATATGCTTAAAAATGCGAGGTTATGTCGAGACAACATATCAATACTATTCAATAAATATTGGAAGGAATCAAATAAATGAAAGATTACCAACTTCTCATTAGGCAAGTTAGAGAGAAAATCCAATAAATCGCACCTTTTTCCTTTTGGAGGGTATTCGCAAAGAAATGCGTTTGTTTGTATTTCATGTTGATACAGTCTTCGTTCCTCCATTTCCCCGATTTTCAAAAGTGAGTGTTTTTGTAAAATATCAAACCAAAGATGATAATATTTGATTTTTCTTACTTGTTCCGTTACATTCAACTCGTTTTGAAAAAAAAACGAATCTAATTTAACAACTTTACTCGGTTTAGGTGTATTTGTTTTTGGTCGCGTTCGTCTACTACGCTTCATCAATTCAACATCTATATTATTCATTGTATTTCATTTTATGCAAACTTTTAACCTTTAATTTGCATAAAATATCTATTCTTGTAGGTCTTTTTGATTTTGTTCTGAATTTCCTGGCGTTCGGTTATTCCGTGTGTCCGCAGTATGTCAATTTCTTCTTTCAACAACTCCATATGAGCTTTACAGAAATCAACGAATCCAATTGCCGGTTTGCTATTGTTTTCCTGAATGTACTTGTCCATTGCATCCAGCAACTCCTTCTGGACACCGACATAATTGCGTCTTTCTGCCGGTGTCTTTTTTACAGTGCTCTTCTTTCGGTAATAGTATCTGGCACTTTTGAACATCTTGTCCACTATATCACCTTCACAACCCAAGTTGGTGAGCCGACGAACTTCTCCACTCACCAATTCCTCATTGACATTTATCCATTCGGACCACGCCTCCTTGAATGTGATGCGGTCGTCGTATTGGTGCACCTTTGAGAACCGGTCGAGCTCTTCCGCGACATCCTCCGAGAACTTGTAGCGATAGATATTGGTGTTCTCCATTTTTATATGTTTTGTATTTTGACATACTTATTGGAATTACTTCTCAATTTTATTTTCCACATTTTTACTATTGCAACGAAATATGAGAAAATAAAATAGTATCTACCTATTGTATATGGGAAAATTTATAAAGTTTGTGTCTGGCGGTGGAGGTGTAGGTGCTTCAAGTATCGCTGTGCGTCGCGCCAAATTTCGTCTGGCAACTGTTTGTCAAGGCGGAAAGAAGTGTTTGCCATTTTACATGAACTTGCACCGATAAATTATGCTCTTCGTTTCTTGCTTCTTTTTCGCTTTTGACTGTTGCTTCGCTTATGACCCCCTTTTTTTCGAGTAGTGGTTGTTTTGGACTTTCGTGTAGTTGTGACCGAATAACTTTCGATTTCTCTCTGGATGTCAAGAAATAACTGTTCTGCTTCGGCATCATCGAGACCAACCTTTTTCATCTCTTGCACAAAAACTGCTTGCCTGTCAAGCAACGCCAATTGGTCCAACTCATCATCTATTACCTCCTTTCCTTGTTCTACATATAATTTCCTCATAGCCTGTTTAAATTTCTCATCATCACGAATGGTAAGGTTCCTCAAATAGGTTGCAGACATATCGCCTGGCGGACGCTTAACCTTGATGGTTCTAACTTCAAACCTGATATCATTTTTGGTATCATTAAATGGGAACATTCGTTCAAGCCAATCGAATTTCCCGTAATCCTTTTCTCCCAAATACAAACGAAAGTTGATATGTTCCGGCATCATTCGAACATTGTACTCTTCGAACCCCTTTAGTTTGTTGAACATTCCAATCAGCATGTCAGTTATTTGATTCGGTTTTTCTGGATTTTGTATATCTTCATCGTCCGCACAATTCACAATCACTTGCAATGATTCAATTTCAACAGGGTCATATTCTCTGCTCAACTCTTTCTTTATCTGTTCAATCATTTTGCGAACAATATGTTTTTTATCTTTGCATGCTAATGGGTTCACTTTTCCTTCATTGTTTAATCCTGTTGTGCTGGTCAAATTGACGAATACAACATGAATATCGTTTCTTAATGCATCGACAATCATCTGTTGAACGAGCTTTTTGTGACCAGGTGTCGGTGGGTTCATTCGCCCAATCGTGAACAGAACAGATTTGTCGTTGGGTTTAGCTGAACTTACTGTACTCCTTTTCTTACTCGGTCTTTCCATATACAAAAGTGAGATTTTATTTGCATTAGCGTATTTATTCGGTAATGCATTTGCATGTGGATTGCTTCGCAGACAATACGATAAACAAATAACAATATTTCATGACTTTGTTAAAAAAGCGGATTTATCAATAGTAATCGCCTTAGCAATCTTTTTCATAATCTTATTTTCACTTTCATAATCATTGCATTTGGAACCGCCGCCGGTTGCTTCTATAATAATCTTATTATAAGTATCCGAATATTTTGATTCGCTTCTGATACAATCGGGATATTTCTCTTTATATAAACGGGTATGCTTAAAGTTTCTATTGGAAACAGTTTTAATCAACCTGCGCAACTTACTATAATCTTCATCTTTCGTCCATACACCAGCTTCTTTGATATAGATGATTTCTCTCTTTTCATCAGTACAATGAAGTGGTCGTTTGGTTACATCGAGACCTTTCAAATTCTGAATGATGAGTTTGGAAATCCCATTGATATAACCAAGTTCGCCTACAGCCTCAACATCAGCCAATTGGTATTTGATAGATTCTAAAAACTCTGACAGATTCATAGCATCTTTGCAGTCCTCAAGTAAAAAGAGTTGCAAGTTGAATGTATTGTTATTTGAATTGACTTGGCTTATATTTGTAATGCTGTGCTGCTTCATTGCATCTACAATCATTTTGTTCTGCTCTATCATCAAGTCTTTGAATTCTTGATTCTGCTTGATTAAAAATGATAAGAGGTTTTGGTCTGACGGCTCAATTGGTTTTATTTCTTCTTCTACACATAATTGTTTGTGTTTCCAAATTCCATTTCTGGAATTATATATTTTGCTACATTTGCCGCAACTATAGATTTTTTCTTGTTTTGGCTTATTACATTTTGCAACTTTCTCATTGCAACTTGCGTCACCAACATCGTCACCGGTTGCAATACCGGTGGCACACTGAATATGTTTAGCGGTTGAAAAATGTTTATCTAAACTACTTTTACGACTCGTAACATAGTTACAAACTATACATAAATATTTGTTGTTTTCGGTGCAACTCATTTGTTTATATATTAGGTGACGCTAAAGAAATTGCAAAAATGAACGAATTTCGCTTAGAAAATAACGAGTATTTTTAAAAAATATGCTCACAAAGTTGAAAATTATTTTTTCGGTATGAGACCATAACTTTTTTCTCAGTCACAAAATACAAAAATCCAAGACTTTTGCAGGCATATTGAAAAATGGACATTTATAAATGTCCAAAATCGATTTTCGAAAACACTTTTGGATAACAGAAATTCTTCGTTTTATATATATTATCGATTTTCCTACTTAAAGACGCGACGGATATATATTATCGATTTTCCTACTTAAAGACGACAGAATAATATTCTGATATTGTATATGAGCGAAGAAATCGCTGGGTTCGCATCAGGGACTGTTCAAACGCTGATTGGACATCCTTTTGATACATTGAAAGTTTGGAAACAACGGAATATAAAGCCAAACATATCCCAGCTATTTCGCGGAATACAATACCCATTGCTTACAGGCACATTTGTAACCAGCGGACAATTTGCGTCGTATAACTGGTTCAACAAATATTCGGAATCAAATGTTGTTTGTGGTGCATTTTCAGGCATTTTTTCGGGATTGGTATCGGCACCGATAGACAAACATAAAATATCCGCCCAAACAAATGGCAATTATAAACCGCGTTATGGATTGATAAGTTGCTGGTTGAGAGAAATACCTTCTTCGGCAATTTATTTTGGTAGTTATTCATATTCACGAGAGAACAATATAGATGTTCTGCCTTCCGGCGCAATTGCTGGAGCAAGCTCTTGGTTGATAACATATCCATTTGATATTATCAAAACACAAGTCCAATCTGGAGAACTCGACACAAAAACTGCGATTTTGCAAATGGTCCAACGAAAAACTCCTGTCACTTCAGGACTTGGGTTCTGTTTGACAAGAGCCGTCATTGTAAATTCAATTGGTTTTTATGTATATGAAATTTTCCGAGATAAATCACATGTTGTAGGTCGCGATAAATCACTTGTAAAATGATATAGAAATAAAACACCAACCCTTGTAAATGATACTTCAGTTGTATAATGCGTTTCAAATAATGGCGAACTTATTTTTGCTGTGGAGTTGTATGTCAATGCAACCAATTCTAAGTAACACGGTATTCCTTGTAGAGTGTTGTCAAACAATGGACATCCTTCTCTCGGCTTCGCGCATCGTAAAGTCAAACACGGCGGTAACTGCAATGCAAACCGGTGCAAAGTTGGTGGTTGCATACTACGGAAAGCCGGATTACATGAAGTACTTGGGACTCGTATGGGCATTTTCCGACTTTGTTCGGTATGTTTATCATTTGGTTCCCAATATGCCACTTGTAAAGACATTGCGATACAGCCAATACAAGCTGCTGTATCCAGTTGGGGTTGGCTTGGAGCTAATGACAATCCTTCCCGCAATTGATAATTCCTATGCAAAGTTTGCAGTATTTGGATTGTATATTGCCATCTTCCCGCATATGTATAATCACACTTCCAAAATGGAGACGAATCAATACATTCTATCGATTATTAACAAATACAAGTCTATATCGGGGGATACCGATAAGTTCATTGAATATGGTAAGAACCGCTATATGTTTACTGATGAAACGCTAAATGTTGTCAAGACTAAGCTATCTGGTTCAAGATACAATTGGAAACCTCATACTAGCGAGGCGAACACTTGGGTTCTCAAGGATTATGGACTTCAAATCTCGTGGCGTCTTGTGTATGTGATTGAATATTGGGGTGCATTTATCCTATTTCCTATAATGGTGCAAGATGGTGCAAGACTTGATGTCATATTGTGGAGCATTCATTATGGAAAGCGTATTTACGAAAGCATGTTTGTGCATTCATTTTCGTCGGACACAATGCCAATTGCTAATTTGTTCAAGAACAGTGCGTATTATTGGGGTGCAGCGACGTTGCTGGGATACAATGCGCAGTTTGAAACGATTACGATGAATGCTCACAATACATTTATAGTATTGTTGTGGTCGCTGTGTCAGGTGGGAAATGGTTTCTGTCATTACTATTTGGCAAATTTGCGAAGCGACCCAACTTCACGAGAGCATATTCTGCCTACGAATGTTTTGTTTCAGATTGTCACTTGTCCCAACTACACATACGAAATTCTCGGCTGGGCGCTCTTTGCTTGTCTCGGATACAATGGTCTAACGACATACTTTGGTGTAAAGGTTCTGTTTTGTATGATTGGTGCCGGGCAAATGTATCAGTGGGCTCGCGGCAAGAAGCGACGATACAAGAAGTTGTTTGGTGACAAGTATAAGGTGTCTGGTGTTCTGCTGCCTGGCATTTGATAATATAAATAACATAAAGGGTTGGTAATATATTGTACAATGAAGATATCTAGTATCGTTTTACGACCATATTTTGAAATTCAATTAATCTGCTGTTTAATTGAAATATTGTATCCACTATTTTCATACAATAACTATAATACATTAAGTATTCATTTTTTATGTGGGTGTGGTTTATGGAATATAACAGAATATATGTATCATCGTTTTTTACAACATACATATTTTTATGCTTCTCATAAAAATCATCACAGTTTTCCGACTAAGGAGAAATATATTCATCTATCATTCGTTTTAACACAAGGGTTTACACCAGTAATGGTATACATACTATATAATCGTATTGGTATTTTTAGCGGTTTTATTTTTTCAGGTTTACTATTTGAAATGTCTCATTTCATATCCCACAATTATTTGAGCAATACTATAACGAAACTGATTTTCAAGGAAACGAAACGGTATCATAATTTGCACCACAAAAACGAAAAATGTAATTTTGGGTTCTTGACACCGTCGTATGATTATATGTTCAACACAATGGATATCGAGTCAAGATACAACTATTTATATCTTGCTATTGGACTTTTTTTCCCAATACTGCTTTTCATACCAATTATACAAAATAAAAAATTGATATAAACCTGCAATATAAACCTGTAATATATAGGTATTATAACATATAAGATGAACTTAAAAAAAAGTTGCTTGCAGTGTGGTGTCAAACTCGGTCTCATTTCGTTCAGTTGCAGATGTCAAACTGAGTCCAATGTATTTTGCAACGCGTGTCGTGTTCCCAAATTCAAGACGGAAGATGCGACAGGACATATATGCAATTTTGATTACAAGCAGCAGGGAAAGGAGAGAGTTGATAAGATGAATCCGAAAATCACTTCGCGAAAAATTGACTTTATATAACAACTTTTCGAAAAGGTTGTGCAAAACCTAAGTAAGCGACTGAAAGCGTAGCGAGATGTCAATGTCTAGATAGATTTTTTGTATTTATTTTTGTATTTGGTTACAGTATGTATGATTTTACAAACATCGAATATTTTACAATTGCGATGATAATTTTTTCACAAAGTTGTATTTATTTTTACGAGTATAATAGAAAATATATGAATACAATTTAGAATCACCTAATCCATACTTATTATGGAGTACATTATGAAAACTGCCGAACATATTATGAATTATAATATATTGGGAGGAGGCGGACATATAAAATCGCGAACTGAAGCCGACCGCATAATGAACAAATATCCCGACCGAATACCTGTTATGGTTACAAGGAACAAATACTCTGGCAATACACCAGAAATTGACAGACACAAATATTTGGTGCCTGCTGATTTGTCAATGGGACAGCTTATGTTTGTCATACGAAAACGGTTGAATTTGAAACCGGAAAAGGGACTTTTTTTATTTGTTGATGGTTCTGTGGTCTGCAATTCGGAGATGGTCAGTATCGTTTATTATCGGTCACATGACCCAGAGGATGGATTCCTGCATGTGGTCTATAGCTGCGAGAATGTCTTCGGAACAACTTTTTGAAAAAGTTGTGCAAAAATCCACATTATCCACCTTTTTCGCGAAGCAATGAAAGGTGGACCCAAAATTGATTAGATATGTAGATTATTTGATAAATATAAATCTTGGCACATTGTATGGGAACCTATGCCATATTCAGCCGACCTTACTATGACCCTTACGAACAAAGATATAAGAATATATTGACCATCAACAAGAAACCTGTTGGCGACTTGGAGAAAATCACTCGGCGCGTCAAGTTCTTACCTTTGAGTCCTTTCAAACGACTTCATAAAGAAGTATGTGGATACGGTATCTGTCTGGAAGATAACAAGCTATCAACAACTGATGAAATACCAGAGTTATTCTCATTTTTGATGACCAATGGTTATAAGATTGACACAATCTTGACCAAGATGATGAATGATAGTGAAGTCCGAATAAACGACGAATACAAACTTGTTGCCTTTATCCACCTTTGAAAAAAGTTCCTGCTCCGCAAGAGCCAAAGCGCCTTCGGCGCTGCCGCGGGGTGTTTTAGATTGTAGAATGGTGACCATATATGGTCTCAAAAATGTTTATTTTTCAATATAATTTTTATGATAATATTGAAAAAAATTGAAAAATATTTCTCTGTTTGAAATAACAGAAAAAATGGATAACACAACTACTAAGGATTTTGCACCACTTTTATCAAAAGTGGATACGGTCGCTACGCTTTTGGCTCTTGCGGAGCAGGAACCTTTCCCAAAGGTGGATAAGGTGGAAGAAGAGTATATAGCCCAACTCGAAGATGTCCAGCGCAAAGCCATGGAAATTGCCAAATCACATTTGGGAACTTCTTTCAATATCAAGCGAAGTAACGGGTTTATTGAATGGATGAAGAAACAGAAGGATTAGTGTCTTCGTCGTCGTCGTTTGGTTTTCTTGATTATATGTTTTTTATTCTGAGTTGACCTGTGGTTTGGATTCGTAAATTCGTGAATCATTTTGTTGGTTCTTGTTTGAATCAATTGACGCTCGCGAATCATCTTTTTCAAATGGCGTCTCGTTTTGGCACCACCGGATTGTCCAGTCTTTGGGAACATTGGAGTATCAATTTCCTTTAATGTTTTATCAAGACCTTCATTAAGCTTATTTACAATTTCTGAACCAGAAATAACGAATTGAGACGCAGCTTTGGTTCCCTTTTCCATAGCAATTATTGGGAGTCCTGTAATTGGATTAGTTTTTGCTGCTGTAATAAATGTATCAACGCCTATATTTGCAAGTTTGCTTGCACCATCTACAATTTTTTGTTCCAATTCATTTGTATTTATATTACCAATAATATTCTCCGCTACTGAACCAACATTGGCAACAATTGTTTTGTATTTGGTTGGTTCTGCCAAATGTGTAGTAGCATCTGCAATTTTATCAATCGTATTAGATGCATTTGTAATCACATCAACAAACTTACTTGGAACTGATTCTAACGCTTCACCCAACTGTCCGGGGACATTTTCAATCTTTTCAACAAAATCGGAAAATGAGGCTGTTATTGGTTCTTGAGAATCATTTGACATCACTATTATAACAGTATGTTTTATTTTTTGAACATCTTCTTAAAATCGGCAAATGTCAGTTTCTTATTCTTTGCCTCTTTCTGTTCAATCTTCTTTCCTGTACTGAAATTCATCGTTTTTCCCATAAACAAAAACTTGTTAGTTCTCTCCTTGATAACAACCGGTTCCGAATCTTCCACCTTTTTCCCACCAGGCAAACTGTTCTTTGGAGGGGCACCGCGGACCGAATCCTTGTTATAAGTCTTGAATTTTGCAAACACATTCTTCTTTTTTGGCGCTTCTTTGGTTGTCTCCTCTTTCTCTTTTGCCTTTGCCTTTGATTCACGCAATAAATTCGTCTTAGCCTCTGACTCCTTAACCTGTTCATTCATATCAATATACAAGGGCTTACACCCAAATGTCGCCACATATTTCCTGCAAGCGGTGTCAAGATATCGATACGGAATCGTGCAATCACTATAATATTCGAACGCTTCTTTCTTCGCATTATAGGTCATAATCACATTCCCAATGGGGGTCGTCTCAAACAAGACACAAGTAGCCAACTGTTCCAAACGCTGGGCAATCACTAAGTCTTTGGAAATGACAAAATCATCGTCGGCGCACTTGAACAGGTCCCAATACTTGTCCTCATATTTTATTTCGGGCTTTTTCTCTTTTTCCGGTTCTTCATCGTCGTCAGAAGAATCGTATGTAATAGGTTCAAAAATACGGTAAACAAAATGGATATACGATGCCCCTGTCATGAAAAAAAGAAGACTTATTAACAGGAACATTTATTGTATTTCGTTAGTAGTGTTTAAGTTTTTCTAATGTTGAATTGTATTTTGGTCGTTACGCTTCGGTCACTTTTGGCTCCACCTTTTGTAAAAGGTGGAAAAGGTGGATTAGCTCATCGTTCAAAATTGGCAGCTTAATCAAGTCGTAGGTCTTGTCTTCGGCGTCTGGATGCAAACGCACCAAGAAGAGTTCCTTTACTTTCTTCCCGTATTTGGACTCAATGAGTCCCTTGTATGTGTTCAGCTGAAGAGCATAATGCCAGTAATTTGAATCGGGCAAATGCGCAATCTCCGGAGTAATTGCGTACTTATTGAACCGGTTGACAGGGCTAATTTCCTTGCTGCGCTTCCAATCATAAATGCTGAGGGAACCGTCGGGATTCTCGTAAATCATATCGATGGAGCCAGACAGCTTCAAGTCCTCATTGTAGACGCACCACTCGGTCCTATAGGGACACAATTTTGGGGTGTCTGCGACGAACTGCAGGAAGTAAGACCACTCGACGCTGGTGTTCCGATGAATCGTATCTTTGGCAGCAGCAAGCAAGTCCTTGTGCGTATACTTGGGCGGAAGTTTGTCATTGTTCATGAAGCACTCAATGTCGTAGTGGAGGTCAGTCCCGGCGCCGCTCACTGCGGAGCCATTGTCAGACCACTGTTGTTTGATTTGGTCGGCGGTTTTGCCCCAGTACTTGTGTCCCGGCTTCCATGATTTGCCCGACATCATTTTGTTGATGATATCATCTGCGTCGAACTTGGGGAAGTGGGAATGAACCCAAGTGGTCACAGAAGTATATTTGGAATCTGGGTCTGTAGTAATGCAGTAACGGTGGTCCTCCTCGAAAAATTGGATGTTGACATCGCGCTCATGACGATTCGTTGCGGACAAGATATTGCAGTTCATTTTTACGGAGTTATAAGTTTTGAATTGATTCTTTGTGTCGATTTGAAATCAATTTTTATTTGATTGTATTTAGTCGTTTTGCATAGGATTAAATTGTGGGATATATATAATAATGGCAAAAAAGCGCAGTTTGAAAAAGAGGGCGCCAAAAAAGATGAATGGGGGTGTAATTAAATTTAATCCAACAACAGGGGATTTTTATGAAGATGGAATCCCTGAAGAAACTTCTACATATTATGGCGTTCCATCATTGGGCGCAAAGGAATACATAATGCCGCCACCAGTTAATATGACACAGAAGTCGAACCCTCCTGTAGAGTTTGGTGTGTTAAATCAAATTATTGCTGATACATCATTGAATGATGATTATTTACAAAAAGATATCGATGCTTCTATAGATTTGTTTATGGAAACAAATTACATAGAAGCATCTGTAGTTTCAGATGACAAATTAAATGAATTAGATAATTTTTTGCACAAAAAATATGAAAGTGTTATTAAAGCACGAGAACAAACATTTATTGCGATTAGTGATGCAATCGATATCAGAAACATGTATGTAGATTTTTTAATGAATAAAGACCAACAAGAACATCTTCAACCAAGTGAGACTGTTCAAGTAACAGAACTTATTTTTGTCATGCATAATAACGATAAAATAAGTCTTACAAATAAACACCACGGCAAAGAATTTGATATGTACCAAGGAATTTGTAGTCGTACTGTAAATGGTATTCTATCTGAAATTCCAATTGTGGTCTATTATTACAATGACCCTAATATAGAATTTAAAGTAGAACCGGAAGATCATGAATTGGCTGGAAAACTTAAAGATGCTATAAATAGTGAAAAGAAAGACGCAAAATGCACATATCTGATTTTCACCATAAAAGATACTCCATTTAAAAGATTTTATGCCGATGTTAACAATTTTGTTAACGAAACTGGAATTGAAAATATAGATATACCAACAGACATTAATGATGTTCTATTGACGAGTGGTATAAATGTAAAAGAAAATTTTGAAAAAATAACAGAAATGTATACTGGGCTTGAGCTAATTTCATCAGATGTAAATGGCGTGGGTGCAAGCATGACTGGTGGTATAAATCTCAAAAGTTTGATGACTGCATTAGGTTTGGGAACAGCCGCAGCAACAACACTGAATGATAATTCTAGCGCATTTTCTCTTGTTCCTAGGAACAATTACAGCGGCGTAAATGTTGTTCCGCCCTCTCTCCCAACTGAATTTGAGTATCAACCTTCCATACCAGATAAATTTGATATGCGAAAAATGAAACAAGTTGTTCCGCCGAGGAACACATGGAGCGACTTCTTAGAAAATCCTTCTTTATCATCTTTTCCTCTATTTCAGTCACGCGTATCATCAAGGGTTCAACTCCCGGATTATCATTTTCGCAGCGCAGACACATCTATTATTGTTAAGACAATAGAAGAGATATCGAACATGCTTAACAATGAAAATCTACCAGACCCTATTATAAGTTCACTTGCAGAAATTTCAGGTAAACCACCCGATGAGTTGAGAAAAGGTAATATACCGTACACTTTATCAGTTATCGTGAATGGTATTCATGGTAATATAAAGATTGATAAGACAACTGGAGCAGTCACATATAAAGCACCCCAAACACTATACAATGAGGCTATGGACTTGATACAATCAACCCGTGATGCCTTGGGTCTTTATGGAGATTCGCTTCGAGAGAAAGCTATAACGGCTGTATTCAGTCAATTATTTGATGGGGAAACCTATAAATTGGATGGTTGGGCAAATACAGAAAGTAAGTATTTTAACGATATAGAATCAGTTAGACCACACAAAAAGGCACGCGGTAAAGATGGTATAAGTATATTTGAGAATCCATTAACTCTCAGTGGTTATCAATTGAGGGAAGTCGCAGAGCATTATGTAGAAGAACTGTATAAACACATGAACCCATTGGCTAATGAGGATACAAAAGCTGAAAAAATTACAACCCCATTAACACCATTTGTAGGGAAATTACCAGAAAAGGAAAAAAACATTGTTGTCGATAGTGTTCTTGGTTCGCACAAAATTTTAGCCCTTGAATTTCAACTCGATATTACAGCACACTATATTAACAGCGTATATACAGAAAGTTCGGTAGCATTTGCCAGTTTTAACCAAGAAACCGGTCAAAGTTCGGTTGATAAATTGAATCAACATACATCAGCGTTAGATAAAGCAGCAAAAGGATATTATGATGAAACGAATCAATGGAAACCACCTAATGCTCCTACAAATGTTCTTGTTCAAAGAGCAATTGATAAGGTTGTTGATACAAGGTCACGACAATATGACACCACAGCAGTTCTTGCTTTGAAACAAAAAATTGCCGATGAAGCTCAAAAGAATGCAGCTGACGCAAATAAGGCGAAAACAGAATCAGAGGCGGCTGCAAAGCAAGCAAAACTACTTGGTGCCAGTGCTGGATGGCAAAAGATGTTGAGTTATTTTGATTCAGTTAGATTTATAGGTTTATTTGTAAAAGGATTTTTTAAAGAACTTACTGGTCTGTTGGTAGAAATTGGTATTGTTGGTGTTGCTGCTGCAAATATCGGCGGGATATCTGCAGGCACAGGCGCGTTAATCTTGCTGGGAACCTATATGATAAGAAGAACTGCTGCAGGCGTGAAAGCTTCTGAAGAGGCTTACAAAAAGGTTCAAAAGGCCAAGATGGAAAATAAAATTGTAAACGAAATTACAAAATTACGAGAAATGGTTGGCGAAGATTTCCGTAGAAAAGAAAAAAACAATGTTTTCAAGGCTGCGGCCTGGAACATAATTATTAGATGGACGCCTGGAATGAAACCACCTCTAGCTACGGATGACCAAATGAAACAATACTACGAGCAAAATAAAGGTTTGTTAGCTGGTAACGAAAGTTGGAGCGCTTATGAAGAATATATTCGAGATAATGAAATGAACAATGTTCCTCCTGTTCCTTCTGAAGTTCCTACTCCATCCGCATCTATCGCGCTATTGCCACCACCTGCCCCTACATCCACATCTATCACGCAGCCACCGGTTCCTCCTGAAGTTCCTGCTCCATCAGCAGCTATTGCGCTATTGCCACCACCTCTTCCAGTTGAACCAGCAGTTCTCAGCGAACCCCCCCTTCCTCCTGCCCCTATGCCAACACCTGCATCCACAGCTATCACACTATCGCAACCTTCCCCAAGCGTACCTCCCCCTCTTCGCAATAATTCGTGGGATCCCAAACAAGAAGAAGAAGAATTACAATCTGATTCACAACCTTTTAAAAAAACACCAAGTGTAGTAGGTATGCTGCCGATTAAGGGTTCAACCAAATTTCCTTATTTTAAACCAGTAGAAACCCCTAATTCATTACTCAAAACAAAATCTTTTCCGGGCGGTTCCCGTCGCCGTCTCTTGAGCGGAAAGCGGCGAGCAACAAAGGGCGTAAAAAAGGACAAGGTCAATCGCACCAAGAAACACCCTAGGCAGAAAAAACGGCACACGAACACGAGACGCAAACGCAGTTAAATAAAAATGATTTGTATTTGTCTGTAAAGACATATACAAACTTAGAAATTATGTGGTGTCAGCCATTTTACAGAGTTACACGGTGTAAACGGGAATACACCACATAATTTGTGGTATCGTTGTCGAAATATAGATTGACAGGTGTTCCACCTTTGTGAAAGCGAAGCAACAGCCAAATCCACCTTTCACAAAGGTGAAGCCAAAAACATTATTTTTTCATCGAGTTTTTACATATAAAGATTTCTTCAGTTGATATATAAATGCCAACACCAACAATAACATTTACAAGTAAAATTAACGCAACAAAAGGCGGTATCATTATTGGTGGCACTGGTAATGGCATCACATTTCCAGATGGGACATTTTTGTCCACATCTAGCGGCGGCGGCGGAGGAGGAACCGGATACACTGGACCGACGGGTGGCTTCAATGGAACCATTAACGGTGATATTTTACCAATTCAAACTGATACATATTCCATCGGTTCAAGCGGTCTTCGTTTGAAGGAAATTTATGTCAAGACGCTTTACGCTGACAACAATACAATTTATATTGGGGATGCGTCCATTTCATCATCTGGTGATACAATTTTATTGCCTACAGGAACAACGATTGGTGGTGTCAATCCAGGCACACTCATGATTAAGGGGTCAGTTGCAAATACCGGGTTATTGCCGACGACTGCAAATATCGGTGATACTTATATAATTGACAATAATTTATGGGTTGCGATAATTGTAAATCCACCCAATTTAAGTGGATGGTCTGATATCGGAGGGGTTCAAGGACCAACTGGTCCTGCAGGTGCATCGTCAAATACTGGAGCAACTGGATGTATTGGTTTTACTGGGGCTACCGGTCCAAGCGGGTTACAAGGGATACAAGGATTGCAAGGCGTAACCGGAGTCACTGGACCCAGTGGATTACCAGGTTTGACAGGTCCAAGCGGGTTACAAGGCATTCAAGGGATACAAGGATTGCAAGGCGTAACCGGAGTCACTGGACCCAGTGGATTACCAGGTTTGACAGGTCCATCCGGATTACAAGGCATTCAAGGGATACAAGGATTGCAAGGCGTAACCGGATTCACTGGACCAAGTGGATTGCAAGGCATTCAAGGGTTGCAAGGGATACAAGGTTTGCAAGGTGTAACCGGATTCACTGGACCAAGTGGATTACCAGGTTTGACAGGTCCATCCGGATTACAAGGCATTCAAGGATTGCAAGGCGTAACCGGATTCACTGGACCAAGTGGATTGCAAGGCATTCAAGGGTTGCAAGGGATACAAGGTTTGCAAGGTGTAACCGGATTCACTGGACC
>JACCDO011790566.1_pt1 | contig 36137 bp, 54 predicted proteins | sample 7446101 | NCBI WGS metagenome assembly JACCDO01 (sample SAMN15323440, study PRJNA562643) | freshwater metagenome | isolation source: river surface water | place: USA:Blue River Watershed | collected 2017-08-16 | reverse complement strand
CTCTCCCTCTCTTAAACGAGCCTGTTTAGTTAAGTCACCGGCTCTACCATCTATTTTACCCTTATACAAACCTTTAAGTTGTAATCTCTTTTGTTCAGCTTCTACGTCTGCACTGTAAGGGATAGGTGTTTTAGTTTTACCTTTAGTTTTACCTTTAGTTTTGGCACTCTTAGTACCTTCATCGTAAGTAGGTATTTTGTATGATTTCATAAGCTCTAAGGTTTTAGACCCTTCCTTGTATTTACCCCCGTTAGAAGCCTTTTCAGGTTTATCGGCAGGTAGTTTATCAATAACTTTTTTAATTTCTTTATTACCCTTACTTAAAGCTTTTAAAGCTTTATCTCTTTGATTCCCAGGAGTAACAGCGTCACCTTCTTGGGCTACAACCTTTACACCACCTTCTTCATGAGTAGGTTGACCTATCATGTCATGAGCTATTTTATATTTTCCTTTAGAGTCTTTTCTAAGGATTAACTCATCTTTCTCAACTTCTATAAGTTTAGTACCTTTTCTATACGTATTATTATTCAATGAGTAACCTTTCTTTTTAGAAAAATTCATTTTTTGAGTTTCTCTGTACTTTGAGTTTAATAATTGGTTTTGTTGATCAGCTTTAGCACCAGCTTCTTGGTTCTTATTAAAGTTCTTTACTCCTGTTAAAGCACCTGCCATACCACCTGCGGCAGCACCAACTCCAGCTCCTATTAAAGCACCCCATGGACCAAAAGCAGCTCCAGCTGAAGCACCCATTAGAGCACCTTTACCAGCACCAGCAGCACCTTGTGAATGAACACTTCTTCCGTAACCTGGGTTGTCAGCTTCTTCTTTTTTAGCTACCATTCCACCTGCCATACCTATAACACCTGCAGCAGCTCCGGCAATGTTACCTGCAGTCTGTTTTCTTTTAGCTGCTTTATCAGCTTTAGCGTCGTTATCGTTTTGTATAGCTTGGTTTTTAGCCATTTCTAATGGAGTATCAGTATCAATACCTAAACTAGTATTAGAAAACAAATTAGGATCAGAAGTCTGAGTTTGTGCAGTAGCAGGTTGTTGTATAACTTTTTCCTCTTTAACAACGGCAGGTGCAGCTTTAGTATCAGTATTAGTCAAAGTGTTTACACCAGGACCAACTCCCTTATACCCTGATATATTATAATCAGATTGGTTTTTAACCGTTAAGTTTTGAATAACAGGTTGTTGGTAAACATTGTTTGCCTTAAATTGTTTTCTATTTTTAGTGTTTGGCTGTTGCATAACTATCTTGTTATTGAACTTCTAAATAAAGATACTACATTATATAATATTATTTTAAAATTCTTAGTATTAAGAGTTTTAAAAGTTGTAAGCATGTATTTTCCTTTTAACCTACTTCTAAACAAAGCATTAGCATCTTGGTTAGAAGGGTCTTCTAAAGGTAAACTACTATCCTTTGTAATACTTCTTGGGATAGTTAAATTGTATACGTCTGAGTATTGCTTAAAGTTTAAGTTTACAGTTAGGGGTGTTTCAGCAGTTATACCAAAGTCTGTTTTAACTTGGTAAGTATCAAAGAAATCTTTATGCTTAACGACTTTATTAACTTCATCGTAAACTTTACAAGCTACCATCATATTATCAAAGGTCTTTAAATCAAGAGGTTGAGGTGCCTGAACAAATGTTATATTACTATCTGCCAAGGGTTTACCTAAATACATACCTCTTACCCCCTTATGAGCTTGATACACAGCTTTAGAATCATTATCAATAAGGTATGTCTTTTTACCTAACGACTTAAATTGATTAGGACTATAAGAATGGAAAGACATATAGTTCTTAGTATCAAATGAGTACGACAAGGTAAAAGGGTCTTCACCGTGTTTGTGTATATACAGTAAGGAATTATTGTGGTCATAACCTAAAGTGTAACCGTTACCTATAAATGGATTATCATCATGAACTCCTTTATAACCTATGTTTTCTAACATAAATCTATTACAGAAAGATTGAAGTTCACCAACACCTTCACCATTTAGAACAAAAACTTTCTTCTGATTGTAATCTACAAACACTCGACCACCTATAGTAGTAACAGATCCCCACTTAGATTGTGTACCGGCATAACCCCCTTCTAATGGATATAACTCTAAAGAAGGTCTTGGAAATAACCCACCAGTACCTAAATAAACTTCGTAAGAATCATTAGCTTGTAATGCTGTAGATTCATTGAAAAATGATCTGAATAGGGTATAAGCTGTATGAATGTAAAGTATGTTATTAAAACTAAACAAGTCCATAATAGCCCCTTTGTTTTTAGGAACGTCATGGTAGTTATTAGTTCTAAAAATTCTATAGCTATCAAGCCTATCTTCTTCAGAAGCCTGTTCTGAATAGACTACTCTATTAGCAAAAGTGTATACAGACTCCGAAGAAGTAGGAATAGGACCGGCACTGAAAGCGTCTAATCCAGCATCAGAAGAATACAATGGATTGTAAGCGTCTACTTCAGGTATTGTGAAGTGAACGTCTAAACAACCTTGAAGAGAACTATCAACACCACGTACACCGTAAAAAGTAGCCACTCTACCATTTTCATTTCTACCTCTTTTGTCACCAACTGATATAATAGGATTGTATGGGAAGAAGTAATCAGCGTTTGTTTGTGCCTGACCTTCTATCTGGCTAGGCATACGGTAATTAGGGTTAGCATCACTTTCACAAGGAAACCAATATAAGGAAGCTGTTTCTAAACCAAAAGATCCTTTCCATCCTATTCTAGTATCAAACATACGTTCATAAGATTTAGCAGTATGACCTATTGGGACTTTACCTTTTGCAGAGGCTTCTGCAATAGCAGTTATTATAGCATGCTCAGCACTAAAAGTAAAGTTACTAGCAAATGGATTAATTATTCCTTGTATAGCACTATCTAAAATACTTCCTTTTTTATAGTTATTCTCGGCTCCGATAGGAGTTAAGGATTGATTTCTGTAAGAACATTTCCCTATAAAAGTATCACCTTTAAACACTGTATAGTTTTTATCTACAGATAAAGCATCACTAAAAGTATCTATTGCTACAAATTCCATAGAGTCTAAAGTTCCATATTGACTTTTATTATCTAAGAAAACATCGTAGTAACCATTTTTTAGTATACCATTAAAGAAATAGTAGTAATGCTCAAAACCACCTTGGCCGGATCCAACTTGGCCATCTGGGATATAGTACCTAGATTTATCAGAACTTTCTACATCTTGAAAACCTTTTTGCTTATCAAGTAATAATACATTCATACCTGAGTTACCGTAAGTATTAACACTCAAGTATCCTGCAAAAGGAACTTCAACAGTGTTTTGAACTCCTCCAGGTAAAGTTTTATAAGAATTTATAATAGAAGACCCAGCTTCAGCTATAGAATCTAAACTTGAAGGAGATGTTATTTTATAAGGAAACGACTCAGCATCACCATCTTTGTAGTACTTGATAGTATCACTAACTGTACTTAAACAGTTGTAGTTTAAGAACACGTTTAGTATTGGTGACATATTTTTAGTAATACCTTCAAATCCGGTATTATCCTTTTCAGTCATTCCCCAAAGCTCCCTTGGAGTGTAATCATCACCTTTTTTTTCTTTTCTTTCAATACCACGATCGTAAACAAGTTCTTGACTACCTTCCATTACACCTGCCATTCTAAGGGAAGCTCCTGAAGGAAGTTCTCTTTTTAACAATAGCATATCAGGAGAGTAGAAGGCAACCATGGACATAACATTTAGATTAAATCTCTGATCAATATACCCACTACCTGTCCACTGACTGTTTAGGTTTCTAATTACGTTTCCTAAGTTTAAGTCAAACCTACCATTAAACATAGGAGGTTGTGAAGTAAAAGGAATTTTACCATTAGTAATACCTCTTAAAGGAAAAGCCATTCCCGAAGCAAAAATACTTCTATTAGATTGATTATTACGTAATTGTCTACCAAACTCAATAGACTGAACTCTAAGTTTAATATCTGGGAATTCATCTAAGATTTCAGAAATACTGTATTCACCACCATTTCTTTCGTAACACATACCAACTCCTAGAACTCTCATTTTGTAACTTCCATCTCTAAAAGTCATAAATGGTTCTTGTTTATTAGAAGGCATTAAATGTAACCTTAAACTATCACCTTCAGAAAAATCTAATCCGGTGCCGTTACGGGATGGATAACCTTGAGTTTCTTCGTATAAAGAACTAGATATAAAAGTACCTAGCCAACCCTCGGCATTAGCGTAACCCTGATTTAAAGTTGGTACGGCTGCAGTTCTATTATTTTTTGTTAAGTCATACCTAGTAGATCTATCTCTACCCGGTATATGTAACCATGGAGATTTACCACCGTCTTTGTAAACTAACCTAATAGCAAATGAGTAAACTTCATCTCTCTTATACCCTGTATAATCAAAGCAGAACTTCTCACTTTTGTAATTAGCAAGGTAATCTTTACTAATTAAGTTGAAATCCTTATCATTAGCTACAGCACCAGTAGAAGAAGCTAATCCAGGAGAATCTAATATAGATGCTCTTACAGCTGTACCATTTGTAGATGCTACAGTAAAGTTATCAAAATCATTTATGTAATAATTTGTTTTAGGACCGGGTGTATTAGTAACCTTATCTCCTAAAACTATAGAAGTACCTCCTGTGTAAGGAGCTGCAGAGTAAATATAAAACTGTGTATTTTTAGCTAACTCATGACTAGCAGGAAATACTATAGTAGAATCGTCACAACTAGTATATGCTAATAAGTCAAGTACCTCTTGATGAAACTCTTGTGTAGGAGATCCATTAGCATAAGTTCCATTAACAGAACCAGGAATTAAAGGACTCTGGCCTATTACTAAAACATACAAAGGCTGGTGATTAGCATTAGCAGTATCAAGAATTGATACATTATTAGAATTTATTGTAGGTGAGTCTGTTAGATTGAACCCTGTATCGGAAAAAGTAGCTATAAATGATTTGTCATCATTAGGAGCAAATGCAACAGAACCTGATAAAGGTGAAAGGGGTCCTAAAACACCGTTTGTAAAAGAAAGTTTTACGTAGTTAACTGAAGGAAGAGTAGATAAAGGTTGGTTAGCTCTTATTATCAAAGATTTATTATCATTGATTAAGTTTACATAAGAAGATGTTTGACCAGAACCACTAAGTTCATGAATACCAAATACACAATCCCTGTACTCAAATTCTTTTACCTTATACTTGATTGATATTCTGTTTGCGATCTTTTGTAAATCAGTTGCTTTGTCCGTCTTAAAGTTAGCAAGTAAAAGGTGATTATCTTTTTGTTCAATACATAAAGGAGCTTTTAAAGAAGCTCTTACCAAAGCAAGCTCAGCAATGTTAAAATCAGTATTAACATTTTTAGTATCATCATTAAAAAGAATAGTATCTTTTTCACTTTGGATCTTTTTTCTTTCAAAAACCCTAGCCACCATGGTAGAAGTTTCACCTTCAAAAGTGACATAGATTAATTCGTAGTAGGCATAGTTTACATCTAACCCGGTTATATCTAACTGAATAGTCTTAGAAACAGGAGTACCTCTTAATCCACCCACATACCTCCAGGCACCCACTTCCGGCAAAGAAGGAACAACAAATACAGGAGCTGTTAGGTTAGAAGCAAACGAAAGTGTTAAATCCTGATCGACATATCGGATAGCAAAGTAGTAGGCCCCGGCATGTAGTGAACCACCTTTTATCTGTTTGATATAATCAATCTTAGGGAATACCTGAGATGTTATAGTAGTAGAATTTTCCGGTAAAGAAGGAGTAGGATTAGCTACTGACGGTAAAGCATTAGGTTTATCCAGGTTGTAAAATCTAGACTCATTACTACCGTCTACCCAATAAACTACACGATTGTTATTAAATATCTTTCTAGCTACAGCTCTAATTGGAAAGTTAACATTAAAGTTAAACTTAGATGAGTTTAACCATGACTCTGTTTTAGGGGTACCATCTTTGTCCGTATAGTGTACAGTAGTAGTGGTATCGTTTATATTAAACAAAGGAGAGTATGTGTCATTATAGCCTAAACCCAACTCTTCCTCCCCTGTAACAGGGTCAACTAAAAATATTATTAATTGATCTTCAAGTACACATGATCCAATACAAGTAAACTTATCTGGAAATTTACCCACCATGGTGTGGCCAAGCTCATTAGTAACACCCCCAAAGTCACCATCAGCTGTGTTACGTACAAAGTTCATAGCATCAAAATAGTAGCCATCAGGATACGTTAAGAATCCCATGTCCTTATTCATTCCATTTAAGGGTTGATTATTTTGAGGTATTTCAGCCATAACTATAAGTTGTTGTAGATTGAATCAGAAGGTAAACCTAAATTTCTAAACGAAGCATTGTATCTAGAGATATGAGGTATTAATGATAGGAATTCCTCTTTTATGTTTTCCATACGAGAAACATCCGGCATTTGTGCTTGGGCCCTAGCTTGAGTACAATATGTTTTCCACTGTAACTGAGCATCAGCATAAACTGTCTGTGAGATAGTACCCGTTACAAACTTAGGGTAAAGCATCTTATAAACAATGTATCTGTAAATAGCTTCTCTATAAGAAACATGGTCGGGTATTAAAGGAAACCCATCATCATCAATAGGTAAAGATAAATAAGCCACAGATACTTTTCCATTATTAAAATTAGTGTTTATAAATCCAGGATTGATTGTAAAACCAAAATGGTTAACAGATTTTAGAGCGGTAAGTTTATCATCACAAAGTTTGTAGTCAAACTGGCCAGGTAAATGTGCCAAAGGCAAACCTTGGAATTCAATAGCTTCAAGTTTTATAAAACCACATGGTAAAGGTAGTCTGTAGTTTTGGACTTCAAACTCTTTTACAACATGTAAGTATTGGTAATTACTACCAATAAATTCCAAAGCTTCAGCTGCCCACTCAATCATATTGATCCAGGCTTCTTCGTTTTGAATATCGAAATCTCTATAAACTTTAGAGATAACCTCTTTTATGGATTTATTACCGTATATCATAATCCTTTAGTTAATCTTTTTAAAATATCAAAGGAAGGTTTTTTCATACCTTCTACCTGATTGACTAGCTTTTTGTTAAAGCTAAAATGGTATCTCTTTATAATAGGATCAATCTTTTTATCAAACTCTATATGTAAAGTACTTCTTAAATAAGGTACTGTGTAATAGAGATTTTGATAAATATGAGTCTTATTTATTTTAGATTCCCTTAAATCTTTTAGGTACTCTTCTCTATCCAAACTATACCAGGTAAAAGGTTTGTTAGTAATGAATCCAAGTCCTTTTATGTAGTACTTAAACTTATTAGCTATAACGTCACCAATTACACTTTTGTAGTAGTAATATAGAAATAATTTTATAAACTTAGGCTTAAAAAATAAAGGAACTTCTTTACTTTTTTTGAGTTTGTAAGATCTATGTCTTTTACTTAGTCTTACATGCTCACCTATATTTACTTTGTAAATATCCTCATACCTTTGTATTACTAGAGAAAACACGTCACTTAAAGTTATTATGTCATCTCCTTTAACAGCCAGTAAATGAGTACTGGCACCTTTCTTTATGTTAGCATCTTCGTAGTGCACACCTTCCGGTAGGTCACATAAAGACTTAATGTATATATTCTTTCTTTTATAAAAGATACCTTTGTAGTGTCTTTTATAGAATTTTGCTCTTTTAGCAGATTCTTCTTTAGTTAGCTTTACCCCCATTTAATCCTTGAGCATTATTTTCTGTATCTCTAATAGCTTGAACACCAAAGTTCATTTCCTTAGAAAGGATACTTTCAGTAATGTAGCTTACCATCCAAGCCGGCATAGGATAATCATCATCTGCAGTAATACATGATGTTTCTTTACAGTCATGCTCATTTAGATAAGCAGTTACTTTTAAAGGCTCATCAAATACACCTTGTATGTTGATTACTTTAATATCTAAGTTTTCCAAGTTATCTACGTAAATGTAACCATTATGGTAATATGACCTAGGAATATTAGCAGTAAATCTATTATGACTAGCCCAATGGGATTGTGACTTAGATAGGAAAGAGTATGAGGTACGTTTATCTACACGACCTATAAAAGTAAATCCATTAGAATCACCTCCTATTGTTATAGGAACTTTATCTACTGTACGTACAACATTACAGTTATCTGTAAAAGTACAACACTCAGCTTTATCAACCTTTTGTACCGGGACACATCCTAAATCTTGAACAAGTTGTAAATCGAACTTCTTGTTCTTTAACCAATCCTTTTTAGCTAAAACAGATCTGTAGTACCCAATCATGAATGCTATCTGATCGTTAGAAAAGGGTTCATCATCAGAAGTTTTACCACCCCTGATGATGTTTAGAATATTGTAAGTAAGTTCGTTTAAACTAGCCATTATGTTAATCTCATTATGTAGTTACAAGAAAGATATGGGTTCATTACAGGTAGGTCTATTTGTAAAGATTTACCAATCATTGTACCTGTATCACCTGTTATTGTATGAGTATGATCTCCAGCAAAATCTGTATACTTACCTTCATCGTAATATTGACCCCCAATTATTTTTCTATCACCTGCTCCAGCTGCTCCCTCTGTTCTTATTAAGTGTCTATGACTTCCAGAAGAACTTGTTCCAAGACTCCCTTTAAAATGCGAGTGATCAGGCACATGCTTTAATTCAATCTTAGAAGTAGGAGAACCACCTGTAGTACCCATTTGCTCAGTACCGGGGCCTTTTAAAAATCTATTTGTCAAGTCAGGTAAAGCAAATTTATCAGCAGGAACTCCTGAAGTTGCAAAAGCTGCAGAACCTATAGCTGCAAATAAATCTGGGAAATCTGCTCTCTTAAGCTGTTGACCGTCACAAAAAGCGTAGTTAGCAGGAGGGGTTGTACCAAAGAAAGGTAAAGGAACTCCTAACGGAACAGCATCATTTACTATGTTTGTAGTATATGAAGGGTTGTTAATAGTTGTTTCGATAGTAGTAACTCTAGTAGTTAAAGAGCCTAGTTCATTTATAACATCATTTATAGCACTACTAACAAGATTAAATACACTTGATAAGTAGTTTGTAAAACTTGTTTTAAGCTTAAACTTAAAAAGAGTTGCTTTAGGCAAAGTTGTATTATCTTCAGTAACTTCTACAGCACTATCATCATATATCTGATCTAATATATTAATGTAATTATTTACACTTGTCATAGAAGGTAAATTCTCAGAAGATATTACAATAGATCTATCAGATTTTTGATACTCCCTATTCTTAGCTTGTGTAGGAGTAGCTAATACAACTACACCAGCTTTAGAGTGTAAATCAGAAGCAGAGTCATCTGCTTTAGCTCTATCATTACTCTCACCTTTAAAAGCTACTGATTCTAACAAGTTTCTATAAACCTGTTCAGCAGGAATGTGAGTAGTTAAGAATCTAGTACCATTTCTAGATCCTACAGCATCCTGTTCAAAGAAGTACTGTTTTGGTTTGTTAGTTCCGTTTATATTTGATGTAGACATAATTAATTAGTAACGTAAGTAACGGTTAATGATAAGAATATATTTGAAGATTTAGCATTTTTATGTACATAAAATCTAACACCATTAGGATTAGATGCTAAAACTGTTCCTTGATAAACTACTACAGGAGTAGTATCTGTAACAGATTGGTTATAACTATTAGCAGTTATTTGTACAGAGGTCCTATTAGTAGGGTAAACATCAATAGATACAGGTACAGGAGGTAAAGTAAAGTCTACTAACGTATTACCTGTGTTACTAGGGTTGCCTATAGTTAGTGTAGTAGTTATATTACATGTAACAACTTTATCTACAACAGTATAAACACCTGTATTAGCACCTATTGATACAGTTTCACCGACAGGCCCTGCAGATATAGAAGGAGTAACAGACCATAAACCACGTACAGTTTTACTGTCAACATACTCTTTATTAGCTATAGTTTTACTATCACTCCAAATTCCTAATGTCATAGGGTATCTGAAATCACCGTTTAAGTTTACATTATGCACATTAAAATCATATACAATACTCTCAGAACTTGGGAATCCTATAGATCTTACAGCAAGTAAACCAAATATACCTTGAAAGTTTATATCTCCACCCATAGTACCACCTGATAAATTAAGGTAGTTACTTATTAAACTTAAGACGTTAACAGTAACATCGTTTATAGAAACATCTACATATTCTTTATCAACTATTCTTCTATCATTATCTGTAGAAACTGTAGATCTAACAGTCCAAAATTCTCCAGATAATTCTACGTGAGGAGTTGCTGATAGGACTCTGTTTAAAGAACCAGCACCTGTGAAAGCTACATGATCTACTACACCTAATCCTTGACCGTTCATATTTATAGGACCGGTCATTGCAACAGATCCATCCTTTTTAAAGTAAGGAGATAGATCTGGATTAGACTGGGCCCATAATGATTCAGCAACATCTTTTAAAGATTGTTGAATGTCATCTGCTTTAACAGCAAATGTAGTGTTTTCATAAACCTTTAAACTAATAGCGTTTAACAGGTCATTTAAGTTATTATATACTACTCCGGTTGCCATATTAATATACGTTTTCTGTAAATGAATTTAAAAAGAATTCTCCAACTTTAAACTCTCCTGAAGGAGGAGGAGATGGAGGAGTAGGTGGAAATATAGAACATACTTTCCCCACCATATTAGATTTATTAAAATTAACAGTTTCACCAACAATCATACCTCCTATCCCTACACATGAATCGGGTAGGTAAGTACCACATGGCTTCATTAAATTAGCCAGGCCGAATACTTCAAGTAGGATGTCTTCAAAGTACTTTTGTAAGTTAGAGTCGACTTTGCTAATACACACAAGACTTTTTCTAACACAATCAAATTGAAATCTTTCTCTTACTGTACAGTTTGGATCTTTTTCAATTTTAGAAATCTTATCAAAGTAAGACTTCATTAGTGCTGTGTAATAGATTAAAGTATAGTAGTAATTAGCAGCTCTGTAATAACACTCAGCTTTTTCTATATTACCTACATTCTCTTGAGCATAACCCTTATTAATGTTATCATAGATAAAAGGTCTTGCTTTTTTGAAACACTCATTAATCAATGACTCATAATCATTATGGCCAATCTTAATAGGAGATGTTACATTAAGGTTGTTAATAATCTTTCCCATTATTAATGACAGTTACAAGGTTTGCAATCTGGATCACCACAGAAAGAAAGTATTCTTTGATGTACCTGATCTCTATCAATAAGTTCTTTCATCTTAGAATCACTAAGTACAGAGTAGATAGTATTGTAACTAAACTCTTCATTAATATCCATAAAGAATGTTTGTGCAAGAGCTACTATCTTATGTAATCTTAATTCATCTAATTTATTAGGAGAACACTCACAATCAGGATTACAGAATATCTTAACAATCATGTTAGAAACACATTGTTCTAAGTTATCATAAGTACTGATTATAAATGTTTTTTCTTGTTCTACATTAAGCATGTCAATATACTTAGCAACAAACAAGTAAGTACCATCTTTGTCAAAAGCATACTCAATACTACCTAAAGGAAGCATGTGTCCTGAAGTAAGTACAACACCTTCTAAGTCTTTAATAAAGTAATCTACTTCAATACTTGTAGAGTAATTTGTTATATCATAAAGGTTGTTTGTTAACGTAGGAAGAATAACTAAGAAACTAGATGTTTCTACTATTCTTTCTGTAATATAAGTAGTACAGCAATCTGTTAATTCTGCTATAACTTTGTAGTCACCTATCTCATCTATAACAAAATCTATTGAAATTAAAGATGGATTCAAAGAAGCATCGAAAGTATCTTGTACTAAAGAAACAAAGGCACCTGAAGGTTTTTGTATAGAATACTTTATAGTAGCTGTACATGGATTATGTAATGAAATAGCAGGTTCTACAAAAACAGTTTCACCTACTACTCTGTAGTATTTGTTATCCAACATTGCAGTTGTTCCTGATATGATTAAATCTAAATCAGGAGTAACTTGTTGTAAAAACACATTTAAAGATTTATCAAAATCTAGTGTTGTTTGTAGAGCACTATAATCTGTAAACTCTACTACTATAGTTCCATTAGCTGCGTAGAATAATACTGTAGGTTGTCCTGAACAACCACATACAGGATTAGTAACTGTAGTCAATGTCTTTACTTGGAATTGTGTAGGTTGTCTGAAGTCACAAGAGTAAAAATCTCCAGACTGACCTACAAATTCATTATTAATCAACCATTCAATAGTTCCGTAAGAGGATGATCCGTTATAAAAATCTACTCTGTAAGAGCATGCGTCTTTAACGTAGAATGTTTGTGGGTAGGGCTTTAAGTACTCAGGACTGTTAATGTCTGTTATATCTTCTACTAAATTTATATCAAAATCTAATGATGAGTTATTTAGTGGATAAACTTCTAAAGAGTTAAAAGTTCTGTATCCATTTTTAGTAACAGTAATGGTAAAAGGAGTACTTCTATCTACTGTAAATACTGGACTTGCATTGGTGTTTATAGTAGTAGGTACTCCTAGTGATGTAACAGTAACAGATAATCCTGCAGTGTTTATAGGAGAGTAACTGTCAAGTATATTTAATGTTAATGATGTAGTCATTGTTTTATCTGTTTAAATGATAAACATTTACGTAATAAATATACGATAAAAAATGAAAAAGGGGTAACATAGCTACCCCTTTTCTGTAAAATTTATTTTACTAATTACTAGGCATTAGTAATTGCAATACCTAATGCTGTAAAAACAGCCTCTAAGTTTGCAACAGTTCCTGCACTATCTACAAAAACGTATGTTTCAACAGATAGTCCTTTAGTAGCTCCTAAAGTTAAATCATCAACAGGTTGTTTATGTTCAATAACATAAGTAGTGTAGGTTTTTGAAGAGTCTGTCTGATAGTTAGGTAAAACTACATACTCAGAACGGTTCATATTACCTTTGTAACCTTTGTATTTTTCTTCAATATCAAATACAATAGAAGGAGTACCAGCACCTGGATCAGCTTTAGTAGTAGTAGCAACTGAAGCAGTAGTTAAACTTTGGTAAGGAATAACTGCAAAAGAGAAGCTAGAAGCTAATCTAGTTTTGTCAGCTTTTCCTGTTAAAGTAATAACACCTGCGGCACTAGAAGCAGTAACAATAGCAGCTGTATCAGCCTTAATTAAATCTACAAATTTAGTAGCTAAAGTTGCTATAGTTTCACCTGCAGATGCTACTAATGAGTAACGATAACGAGGTTTGTTTACATACTCTTCGTCAGCTAAATCTACAATGTAGAAAGTAACTTGATTTCCTGCAACAACATCAGCAGCAGCTAAAGTAACAGTAGAAACTTGAGCTGTAGCAGCAGCGTAAGCCTGTTTAGTAACTCTTACAATAGACTTACCATTAATAGGTAAAGATAAACGAGGGTAACCTGCAGCATCTCTACTAGCAAAATAAAAGTCTGTTACAGCACTTGTAAAAGTAGAACTTCCTACTACTACACCAGTACCACCTTTAGCAACAATAGGAATAATTTGACCTGCAGCAGGTACAGTCGAACTTAATGTAAGAGCTGTAGCAGAAGCTGCTGGAACTGTGTTACCAACGGCAACATCGAGAACATTAATGAATTTAGACATAATTTTAAAATTTTAAGTGTTAATATTTATTTTATTCATTTTGTGATGAACTTATTTGTTGGCTTTGGAACCTTTGTGATTCTAGTATCTCTAAAGTGTAACCTACCATTATATCTATAATCTCCTGATGTGTGTGATCCGGAAGATCACAATTAACTTCAGGATTAAAAGAAACTTTAGCAGGAGTTCTTAAGTAAACAATCTCAAGTTTATCCAATTCCATTTCTGAGTACACTTTCAATTTGTTATCAACATATTGAAGAAGTCCCTTATATCCTTTTGGTTTATTAAAAGGGTCGGCTAGGACTCTGTGTATCTCATCTAATTTTGTTTGTTTTAGTAAAACTATTTTACTACCAGTACAATCAGCTTGTTTTGCTATCCCATGAGAACTTAATAAAAATAAGTAGTCATCTGGTAAAGTATAAGTGTTATCACCATTAGAATTGGGTAAATCGGCAGACTTAACTAACGATCTTAGATCATCAGTTCTTTTTTGCGTTTCTTCAAACCCTTCACCTTTAAGATTACTTTTTGCTCCGTATCGTTGTTTTATAAACCTTTCTATGGATAAGTTAGCAATCTCTATAAACTCTTCTGGTTGAATATCCGGAAGAGCCAGGGAATTGACCTGATCGAGTGCAATTCTAAAACGATATACCCATTCTTGTATAGTCATTATAACCTATATTTAATATCTAGCATATTTAGCAATTGATCCTTTAACATGGTATTAGTAGGTAAGTTGATGAAGTTAATCACCTGTTCAATGGAAACCCCTAGGGAAATCTCATTAAACATGTACGTACCATGTTGTTTAGTAATCAATTCGTACTGTAACAAAGAGTTTACAAAAATCTTATCCTCTTTATCAGGACTATTATACAATGCAATAAAAACTAATGGATCCTTTTCAGCTAACTGTGCCAGACGTGAAAAAATCACTTCTCCAGACATAGATTTAGTTTTGTATCCAAAAAGCTTTAAGAAACCTTCCTGTTCAGTAAAAGTCATTGTGTCTAAAAGCCCTAAAGCTTTAACTTTTGATTTTACTTTAAGATTGCTCTTCTTAGCTTCTTCTACTTCATCGTACATTAAGAACTTAGTATAAGGAGTAATTTTATCAGGTGATGTAGCAATCTCCGGTCTGATTTTTAAGAACTTGTAAATCAATAAATCCCTTTCCTTGTTTACATCAAGTACTAGGTCAGTATCAGTTAATACAATTCTAAAGTCAAGCCAGTAAGCTCTATCAACAGTGGTAAAAGTATATTCTTCCCATTCTTTTTTAGTATGACCAGTTTCGATTTCCCCGGAAGAGTTTACGATTGGAGCTAAAGTTAATTTAGCACCCGGTATCATACTAACACCTCTCATGGTACCTTCTACCCTGTTATATACTTTAATAGGTCGAACATAGACTAATCTAGCCACATCCTTTTTTTCTTCTTCGTTTATCACTACAACTTCTTTGTAGGATTTAGCATCTTTCATACTCGGTTTAAGAGATTCCTTTGGAGAGTCTGTTTCAATACTTAGAGCATCCAAATCAAAATCTGAACCTGCATTTTCTTTTGCTTTACTTTTATAACCAGCCATTGTTTTTACGTTTTAAAGTGAAGGGGAGTTGCCTCCCCTAATTAATAACTATTGAACAGGAATGTACATCATACCACAAGTCAAAGGATTTTTAATCATTAAACTTGTTTCTGATAGTTTGTAACACTCGAAAGTATCTCTACCGTGAGAACGAATTAATGATTTAATACCTGAGTCACCTTGGCCTGGAGTTGCACCCCCTGCAGTATACCACATAACCATTGAACGGTCTTGACCATCTTTTCCTTTAGTAACCATTTGGATGTTTGGTTCACCATCGTAGTCAGAGAAATCAAGGAATACCATTTTGTATGATTCATAAGGTAAACCAGTTTTAGGGTGTAAGTAAGGGTGTTTGTTACGATCATCAAATAATGGATTGTAAACAACAGTTACTTCAGTACCATTTAAACCTTTGTAAGTTACAAAGTTCTCACCGAATTTCAATCCTAAAGAAGTTTTAGAAACGAAAGTAGTGTCAACGATTTGAGCAGCTTTACGTGCTTCCATCATAGCTTTGTGGAATGTGTTCATACCACCAGAACCAGTGAACATAACAATTTTCTTATTCTCAGCATCTTTAGAGGCAATTTGAATATCAATTAAGAATTCTCTGAATAAATCTTCGTTTGCAGTTTCTAAAGAGTAAGCTCTTGTATGAGAACCTGATAATTGATCAAATACACCAGCACCGATCAATACAGGTCTACCATTTTTACCTGGTAACATAACCTCACCTTGAGCAGTTCTGTTGTATTTACCATACCAACGTAAGTACTCAGACTCTTGCATCCACAATTTCATTTGAATAAACTCTTCGTAGTTCATCCATAAGTTGTAAGATTTGTTGGTATCAGTTTGCATTTTTAATACCATGGTATCAGTTGCAGCAGAACCAGTGATTGACCAAGTTTGACGAGAAGTAGTCAATTGGTTTTCAAAGCCCATTGGGAAAGCTCTTTTAGAAGAACCACCTTCAGAACCTTCTTCAAAAGCAGAGTAGTAGAATACTACTTTCTCTCCGACAGCTAAGTCACCTGTAGGGATGAAATCTGAAGGGTTATCAGAAACGATAACACATGGATAAGTAGTATCATAACCTGAAGTAGTACCATTTGATTGGATACGAGCTTGAGCACCTGATTTAAAAGTTACTACGTCACCTTCAGCAAAGTAAGGCTCAGCTACTGTAATTGTAAATACAGAGAAAGCATAACCGATGTTAGCAGATGGAGTACAAGGAGCTGAAATAGATACAGGGTGAGTAAGGTCACCATATAACCACCATTTGTACTGTGCATTACCGATATACTTGAATTTGTTAGACATTTCGCCTTTAGCGATACGACCTGAACCTTGAGTCAAGTATTGTAAATAAAATTTATCTCCGATAGCGTTAGCAACCACAGAAGATAAGTCGGGTTTTGTCATTAGGGCTTGAGCTAACGAATTTGAATCAACCATCGTCTGTGAGTCAAATTTCATTTTATGCCACTCTAGTTTGTTAATAGCCATAGCTTAGTTGTTTAGATATTTAAAATTAAAAGTAATACGATTAAAAACCTAAGTCATTGTAATCAATGTTCGTAGGATCATTTTTTATAACACCTCTTGGGTCTACATTTGTTGATCTTCTTGTATGAGCAGTTCTTCTTAACTTCTCATCCAAATCATTATAGACTTTAGATGTTGCTGAACTTTTAACGGCATCCAGACCAACAAATGCAACGAAAGCAAGCTCACGCATTATATCTGGATCTTTCATCATTTCATGGAACTTACCACCTGAGTAGTAGTCATAAAAATCTTGCTTTAACTTATTACTAACTTTTACACCTGCTAAATAATCAGAATTTTTGACAACTTCAAATTCTTTGTCCCAAAATTTTTCTACATCTTCCTCTTTTTTAGCTCTTTCAGAAATTAATCTTTCTTCAATAGCTTTTTCTCTGGAGTCTAGAATATCTCTATAGGCCTCTAAATTTTCAATTGCTTCATCTTCCAATATACCGGATTGTACGTATCTTTCGATTTTTCGTTCTATCCAATCTAAAGTTTTTCCAGGATTTGTTTCTTTTAGATATTCTCTAACTACTTGTTTCTGTAGATCAATACTATCTTCTACATCAGAAATAGAGATAGAAGATACTGACGTTCTAGAATCAATTAATTTAGAGATATCTTCAAGTTTAGCCCCTTGAGATAAAAGTTCATAGTATCTTTGGGCATCTGGTGTAGCAAACTTGGGAGTAGAGCTTTCTCTTACAACTGTATGTAAGAAATTCTTAATTCCTTGAGCACCTTCACCAAAAGTTTCCTTGAACTCTTCAGGATCGAAATCAAATTCAAAACCTAATTCTTCATGGATCTCTTTTGCAATATCCAAAGCATAGTCAGAAGAATCGTCTATATCTTCTGGTTCATCATCAATAGGATCATCACCATCTTCATCCGGATCCCCATCATCAGGATCTTCACCATCACCTACAATAGGATTATCTGGGTCGGTTCCGGCTGGCTTATCCACTACTCTAGTAGTATCAATGATGTTTGTTTTTTCAATAACACCCCCACCCATATCAGTAGAAGCGTTTGTATCTAGGAATTCAAAATCATCATCTCCTAAGATATCTTCTGTAACTTTACTCATAACATTTATATTTTAACGGTTTATTTATTTTAAGGCATTCTATTATACCCCTTTGAAATTTTACTAGCTCCATTTCTTTTTATTGGTACAACAGCTTGATTTTTAGATTTTTCGTACTCAGGGTTATTATAACCTAGATACCCATCTATTTTATCAGAAGTAGCTTTTGTTTTTTCATTGTAATTTCTAGCACCTTGGTCAACTTTTTCACCTTGGGCTCCATACATATTTTTTGGTTTTCCAGCCTCACTTTTATAAGCAGATTGTCTAACTTTTTCAGGCTGTGTTTTTTCTCTAGCATTCCTTGCTGCTAACTGTTTTTGAGCTGTTTCTGACTTTATATTACCATGAATAATCTCTCTTCCAGTAGTAGGATTTCTTTTAGTAGCAGGATCTTTTCCATAAGCATCCTCTTGTGGGATTACTCTTTTTTTCTTTGAAGGCAACGGTTTTTCCATAACTTTATTATTTAGACGGTTTTTTAGCGGCTTGTTTTGCTTTAATATCTAACTCTTTATCTTTAAGCTCTAACTCTCTGGCTTTGACAGCTGATTCTTGTTTAAACTTAGAAAGTTCTAGATCAAGTTTTGCTAATTCAAGTTCATCTGGTAATCCATCTCTATCTCTATCAAACCCGGCACCAAAAGCTTCTTGAGCTTTGTTAGCAGATTGTTCAACTTTCTTTCCTTCTATTTCTAGTTTAGTGTTGTTATCTCTTAAATTTAAAGCGTCTTTTAATTCTCTCTCTAATTTAGCAATATTTTCATTAGAAGCAATTTGTGCTTTAATGTCTTCACTTTGCTGTTTAGATTGTTCTTGAGCTCTTTGATTTGCTGCTTGTTCTGCAGCTTCAAGGATCCTAATACCTTCTGTAATGTTATCAGTTTTGAATAACTTAACGATATCGGATAATTGTGCTTGACCTGCTTGAACTGCATTCTGTGCAAACTGTTTAACAGTATTCATTACTTCTTGATCCTTAGAGTTATTTGATAAGAACACTCCAAAATCAGAATTAGAAAATAATTCCGGCTCAATGTTTAAGAATTCTCTCGTACCATTATCAAGGATATAAGTAGACTTCTTACCTTCTTTCCAACATAACTTAGCTTCTTCAAGTAATATCTCTAAAGTTCTTCTTTGGAAATCATCATAAGTTTCAAACAAGTGTTCTGTAATGATAGAAGACTGCATGATTGACTTTTCTACGTTACCAACAAGTTCTGTGGATTTTATAGCAGACATTCTTTGTGGAGAAACTCCAACTAGCATACCTGCAGCGACTTCTATCTTATCGAGTACGTTTATGTAGTATTGAATAGAATTTGATAAAGTCATATCAATTGCTTGGAATTGATTGAAACTTGCTCTAACTCCATTTGGACCTTCTTGAGCTGAATTCAAAAATGCAATATTAGCCGTATTCAAGTAATACATGAACTGCTCTAAGTTCATAGTAGAAGGTATTTGAGCCACATCAAATAACAAAGCTTTTCCTTTTGCTAATGCTATTGCATGCTCAAATCTATACATCATAACATTGTATAGATATTGGTAAGATTTTAGTAAGTCAACTACACAATACTCATATCTTACACCTACGTAAGATAACTTAACTCTTGATGGATTATCAATAGATCTGTGTTGATTAGCTCTTGGTTGAATATCTAGGTAAACAGTACCAATCCTTGTACCTTCCCAAACTTCGTTAATCCAATGCCAATCAAGTTTTATATCGTGGTCTTGTTTTTTGTAATCCTCTTCTACCATGGTAGTTATAGGAGCACCAGTGTTTAAATCTACTGTTTGTAAAATACCAACTTTCTTTAACCCTACCCATTGCATGTGAACAACTTTAATGATAGAGTTAGAGTATTTAATATTAGTAGAGTTTGTATTATTGTTGTGATAGTAAATAGGAACAGAAGCATTGAATACTCTGTTGTTATCATTCATAGAACCTTTTTCAAGTTCTAATTGATGTACTTGCTCTGGAGTAAGTTTAGAGTAATAACGATCATAAACTTCTGACACATTAAGATATTCAACTTCTCTAACCCAAGATGAGTCTTCGATAGACTCAGAATCTGGAGATAAATCAAAATCAAAGTTTAATGGATTTACTTGTCTTAAGGTTGGTTCGTTATTAGTTACATCTACTTTAAAAATGGCTTGGCCAGTAGTTAAAAAGTTCTTAAAGTTTTTATTGAACTTATACTTTAATCTCTCTTTGTGTTCTAAGTATGTTAAAGAATCGTATGCTAATTTTTCACGAATATCATTCCATTCAAATTGCATGTAACGATCTACATCTTCAAAGTTTTGAAATTGAGGCTCTCCTGTTTCCGGATCTTCCTGTACTAAACCTGCAGCTTCTAATTCAGCTTTTATTTTATTAGCAATAACTTCAAATAACTTTTCTTTTTTAACATGCTCTGAAATATCATTAGCAGCTTGGTTGGTTTGGATTACCTTGTAATTAAAAGGTCTACCCATTTTATCCCCTTGTAATAACCTTAATATCTGAGGTATAAGAGGATAATTTTTTAAGTTATTTGGAGTTTCTTTTTGATTTAATCTGAATTCAGATATAAGGTGTTCAAAATCTTTTACGTTAAGTCTACCATCAGCTAAGTCAGCGTTAACTGCCATTTGGTACTTTGAATCATATCCTTGTAAATACGATAAAAAGTTAGTAGACACACTATCTAACGAGTGTATAACAGCTTCACCCCACTTCTGTACAGAACCATACTGCTTTATTTTTTCAGCAGTGGTTAGTCTTTGGTAAGGTAATTTATTTTCATTAGGAGTAGCCATATATGTTGCTCATTTTCATAAATGTAACAAAAATAATTATTTAGTCCAACCATCTCTTTGAAACCATTCTGAAAATAAACTATTTTTAGAAGCTTCTTGAGAGTCTAAGACTATTCTTTTATGTAACGCTTGTTTGTGTAATAAAGTTAACCCAAAAGCAATTACCCTATCGAAGTTACCTTTATCGTTGTAATAAATCAACTCTTTTATCAAATTTATGCTAAATAACTTCTGAGTGTTAAATTTACCCGGTCCTGATTCCTCAAGTAACCAATCCCTAATAAGTAGGATGATATAAGCTTTTATCTCTTTAGTCATGTGAACCCCATAAGTTCTTTCAACTTTAGAATCCGGGACAATATCTCTGATCAGATCTGAAGGCTGTTCTTTAAGTAAGTACAAGCAGAACTTCATTTCAAAGTACTGCTTCAGACCTTTTACCATATTCTCATAAAGGATTTTGGCACCGTAGTAAGTAGCCATCATTCTACAGACTTCATAAAAATCTACGGCACGTTCCGGTCTTCCGGTATACTCAGCTACAATATAATCATGACTTCTACCTGCTTCCCAGAATCTTTTGTAAACAAATACACTTCCTAATGAAACAGATGAGTCTGCAGAATCCTGATCGTAAGGGTCACAACCAGCTACATAAAGTCCTGCCGGAATTCTTCCGTCTTCATCAGGTTGAGGATGTTCATAAATAACTACACAACCTTCAGTTTTTTCATTTTCCCTATGAGGGAATGGAACCTCCATTAAATAGTTATCTTCTCTAAACTTTATGTTTCCATCTTTATCCGTATAAAACTTACCACGGATACCAAAGTTAGCAGCCTTGGTATTAGATACTAAAAATGTAAGTTGTTCTTCTAATAAATACCTTGGGAATATATTACCTGAAGTTACTAAGAAAGCTTCTTTAGGTTCTAGAGGATAATACATTAATTCTTTCTCGTAAGAAACCTTTTCTCCTTTTTTACGAGCTCTTCGATCCATTAAAAATTCTCTAGCTTTTTCCTCATCCACTACACCCTTTTTATCCCGGAACTGATTCATGGCTTTAGTAGCAGGAACGAAGAAAGCTATCTTACCAGACTTATCATACTCATTAGGAATTTCAAAAAGATTAAACTTATCAGGATTGTAAAAAAGTTCCATGGCCTCAACAGATCCTTTACTCATATCACCCCCGGTTCCAACTAAGTAGGGCATACCAAATTGTTCAGATCCATTCATCCAACAAGGTATCGAAGAGTTGTAAGATTCCTTTAAGTTATTAAAAGCTCCTACCTCTTCAAAAACATGGAAAGATGGTCGTAAACCGTTGGCGGCCATGGGATTATTGGAGTAAACTCGATGAAGAATCCTTGAGTTGTAACCTTTAAACACTTTTCTACCACCGATTGTAACATACCTGCCGGATCTAACCTCTGTTTTCCAATCATCTTTGAATCTTGTATGAGAAAAAGGAGCCGGGAAGTAATCTTCGTACCAAGTTACCTCTCCAGGAAGAGAATTTAGCCCAGTTCTTACTTTATCTAGTAGAGGGGCCGTGTATTTTTCCTCATATCCTGATACTACAATCTCATTGTCTTTGAAAAAAGTGTATTCATACCCTACATTTGAGGATCCAATAACGGATTTACCGAAATCACGGGATCCAACTAGCATAAAACCTTTTATCTTGTTCTCATAAACAGGTACTCCAAATGAATCTATGGAACTTAACCCCTTACAAAGCTCAATATTTGTAAAAATTTCCCAATCTATATCCCTGAGAGTAGGTAAACCTTTTGCTTTTCTTTGATTTCCAGAAGGATTTTGTTCTATGTACCAAAAATTAAGGTGCCAATACAACCGGCCGGGCATCCAAACACCTCCAACAACATAACCTTCTACACATCTTCTTCTTTGTTCTTTCCACCAATCCCTATATTCTTTGGATACTGGTGACATTTTAGGAATACCTTTCTTAGCTACCTCTAAAAAGTAGTCAGTATTTACCATGGAATTAACCATTTTAAGATCGGTTATTATTCCTGGACTTTTTATTGTTGGCTTCCTCGTTATGTCTTCTGAATCGTTCATAAATATCTTTACCTTTTACTAGCCTATCTCCGTTTAACCAAATTTTGGAATCAGAAAGGGCTCTTATTACAATACTACCGGCTAATCTTATCCCGGCCACGGATCCTGAATACAAACATTCAAGCAAAGCCTCCTCAAAAAGAACGATGAATCTTAAAAGTTCAATTTTTGTCGGATAAGGAACATTACTGTACTCATAGTACTCCTCTATTTTATCATTTTCATATTTTTCCAAAGCCTGTTTGTAAGCCTTTTGAATATGAAAGTCTTTATTTACAAGATCCATTTTAGAAACAGAGGATTTAATAACATCTCTGGATCTTTCTCCTGAACCCTTCATTATCCAAGCATATCAGATTCTAAAACAGAAGCTTGACCACCACCTCTATTTCTTTCATCTACTTGTTTTTTATTAACTCGTTTAGTTATCTCATCTTTTTGTTTGAGTAACTTATCTAAGTTAAGTAATTGTTTTGTAATATCTTCCATATTCTCTAAGGTAATAGGTGTGTCCTTAATTACCTTATCAATCTCATCTACCTTTAAATTCCAGGTAGCCAGGTATCTTTTTTCAGAATCATTCTGAAGTAAGTTGTATTTATCAATGTGGATATTTTGAATTGTATTAAATACTTGAGGTGTGTATATCTCCATGATGGTAGCTTTACGATCCTCGGTATTCATATAAAAGTAAATGGAATCATAATCAATGTACATGGCCAGACACCACATAAAGTTAGAAGAATCTACCTTATCAGAAGTTTCATCCATATTATAAATATCCATAAAAAACTTAACCGTGAGGAACTTAGGATTAACATCCCAGAAGTTTTTCGATAAATCCCAATCTTGTATCAATTCCATAAATATCACATTTAACAGCTAACAAATTATCCTTACTTACTTCTATCTCAAGAAAATAGTCTTCCAAACTATCAGAAAACATTTCTATTATACTCTCCCATTTTATAAACAACTTCATACAATCATCTAATGATGCTGCAGGGTATATTAAAAAAATGTCTTCTTTATTTTTCATTAGTCAACAATTTCAACCTTAATACTAGAACCTACCCCTATACTACTGAAGAATTGACGACTAAGTTTCACATGGCCTTTTTTAGTTTCAATAATTCCTCTCTCTTCCAGATCCTTTTTTACCCTATCGTAAGTAACCTGGGTAGAAGCAAAAAGTTGAGTTAGATCCGATTTCTTAATGAAAAGCTCATCATTAAATTCACCTTCTACCGTTTGTAACTTGTAGAGGGAATATAAGAATTTAACAAAAGCATCTCCACTAAGATTGTACATCATACAGATGAACTTAATATAAAATGTAACTGCTTTTTGACTTTTGACCTTTAACACTTTGTTCATTATTCTAATCCTTTAGTTAACAAATATTCTAACACATCCTTACTGTCTGGAAACTTTATGTAATACCTAACCAGATACTCAGCATTTCCATTTTTATTCTTTACTTTTTTCCTACAAAGTAAATGGCCAGATCCTAATAATCTAACTTCAAAGTTATCCTTATAGTAGATATCTTCTCTAGTTATTCTATCATTAATCTTTAGACCTTCAAAACCACTATTACTTAGGGCTTCTGTTACCAGGCTTGGTATTACCATTGTTTGCTCCATTGTTTTTCTTTTTAGGTTTTGACTTAAACTTCTCAAACCCGGCCTCTACCGGTTCTGTTTCTGACCAGATAATTTTCTTTTTACTCATCTTCTAAAATATACTTTTTGTTATCTACAGGTAAATTAGTAAACATTTCACAAAACAACAAAGAACCATCTAATCTCTTAGCTGTTTTTACAAAATAAGTAGGTATTCTTCTACCATCCTTCATAAATGTGGAATTATCATCATAAATTATTCTAATAAATACTTCTATTGTATCTTCTTGAGAATACTTCCTAACCTTATCTTCTGTTATCTTCCACATACCTCTATTCAAACTAGGATATTGTGGAGCTGTATTCAAACTATCATACGTAGTAAGAACAGCATCACAATCATAAGCAAAATCCTCAAAAGGAACTAAGTGACCATGGTCCAATCCGGAATGAACAGGATACTTATTCTTAAACCTATAAGAACTTCTAGGGCATTCACCTCCACCTTTATAAACCTTGTAATGTACATAAGTAGTAGCATGATAAGTTGTATCATAAATACAATCAAACAAAGGTCTTTTGTAATGCACTTGTCCAAAAGAATAAGTACTAAAAACAACAAGTAACAAGCTAATCATTAACCTTTTACCCTTAGAAAACTGGATAAATGCCCACCTTCTACTCTGCTTATACTTGTGAGCTAAGTACTCATAGTCATCTAAGGAAACATCCTTAATATTATTATCCTTTACTTCAGCTACAAATCTATGGTAAGCTGTTTTAATACTTTTCTCTTCTTCAGAGATACAATCAATTAAGTTTCTAACACTCATAACTTTACAATTTAGTTCTATCGCCATTAAACATTACTTTAGTATTTACCCAGAATTTATACTTTTGGTCAGACTTAGCTATCAAATTCAATTCTATTAATTCCTTAATCATAGCTACTGCAGTATTCTTATTTACCTTATACGTTTCTATCAGATCAGTATTCCTAATAACAATACTATTCGTATTCTTTTCCAATCCCTTTACAATAAAAGTAAATAACTTTATACCGGCTGGAGTCATCTTATTTAGTATATCAATATCCTTTACAAAGATCTTAATAAACTGATTACTATCTTTAGCCTCAAAAGTAAGATAGACAGCAGAGGTATTTGTCAACTCCCCTGTACTTGTGTCTAGTATAGCCTTGCCTCCACTCTTAGTAAAGTAAGTCTTTTTCCCCATGGACAGATCTGCTTTCATTTCAGAATCAAATGGAGAAGTCGAGTATTTAGTCCCATATTCCATATACTAATATAATAGGATTCTACCTTATATCCTAATATATTAGGAAATAAATTTACATTAATATGTGTATAACTCTGTGACGAATCCTAGCTGGACTAGGATCTGGAGTCAAAGTTGTCCTAGCTGGACTAGGATTCAAATCGAGCAATCCCTCTATTCATCAATATTCTGTTTCTTATATTCTTATATAGGTATTTAAAATGAATAATTCCTCAACTTCCTTTAACCAGGTAGAAGGTATTTTAAATTAAAATTTTTTAAAATTTTTTAGTGACACCCCCTACTAAAATTTTTAAATGTTTATCGGGAGGAGAGGTATACCCCCCAACATACCCCCGTTGTTTTAGCGTGGGAAAGGTACCCACTTCGATATTTAAACAATTAAATCATGGAAAATCTACAAACAATCGCAGGAACTTCAATGGTTGCAGTTCCTGAAACAGCAGTTCACTCTGTAACAGTTACCGAAGTACGTAACGTACTAGGTAAGGACGGCAAGACCGTGTACACAATGGCTATGTTCGTCAGTAAAGACGAATTGCCATCAAGCTCTTCCTCAACACCTCAAGGAATTGCGTTCATGAGAATGAGTCCAAACTCATTTGACCGTAACATCAAAAGCTTCCAATTCGTTAATCAAGAATTCCTCGATTTAGCAGGAATCGGAACATCTCGTGGTGCAATGAAAATCGTTGTGCCTAACGTAAAACTGACTGTTATCGAAACAGCAGTTGATGACACTGAAGAAAACCGTGCTAAATTAGCAAAAGAAGGAACGTTGGTAAACGAACTTTCTAAGGACGCTAATGGTATTCCTGTGTTAACAGGTAAAGTACGCTGTACTCCTGAAGGTCAGCTAATTAGGAGATTTATCGGTTTACAAAACGAGGGCTTTGTAAACAACGTGTTCCTTCCTTACATTTGGAAGTAACACATTTTAACCCTGTAGTTATTGGTTTAACTGCAGGGTTCTTTTTATTAAATTATTATCCACTCTTAACAACTACCGATATGTTAACCATTAACTATTCAGCTCGTATTGCCACGTTTAACGGCCACGTATTCATGTTCACCTCAATGGTGGACTTATACAGTAAAGTACGTTCTCTACAAGGTAGAGAATAGTACAAAACCCTGAGCTACAAGGGATAATATACCTCACAGAAGCCATGAGAAAGAGGTAATAATATTCAGATAGATAAACTGAATTAAAGTGTTAAACCTACTTAAAATTATACAGTTAAGTATGGTTTACGATTAAAAGCTGTAAACGTAAGTCTATTCAAGTGTTTTCTCACTATGAAAACTTACACATAAACAATAAAAATAAAATGTATAAGGTTAGAATACTCCTTAAAAGTATTCATTAGGTGCATTCGTCTAGGGGTTAGGACTACAGACTTTTAATCTGTAACGGAAGTTCGATTCTTCCATGCACTACAATTATGTCAAGTATCGCACTTGAAAAGTCAAGCAGGTAATATTGCCATGAATCAGTAATGCTTGATACTTATTACTATAATCGTAGAGTTGTAGTAACGAGGTAAAACTGATAATAGTATTCACCAACTATAAGCAAGGTGATGACTGGTGGAAAGACATCATAACCTTTAATCAACCATCAACCTTAAAAATATACCACTATGAAAACTATTATAATAAGAAACTTAGTAAACCTAATATGCGAGTCAATGTACCATTTAGACAAAAATGGTAATGATAAAGACTACGATAACGCTCAAAGAGGTTACACAGAAGGTTTGTCATGGAAATTAAAAGTGTACAGCTACATATTTAGAAAAGCTTATAAATTCTAAACTATGAAAAAACATTTACAAATATTGGATCTCAGCAAGGCTGAGGTTCAATATTCTATAGCAACCGTAAAAATAATGTTTGCTAAAAGAATAACATTATCTATGGTAGAGCAAGAAAGCTTTGCCATGACAAGATTAAAATTGTTAAGTAAACCATTAAACTTAAATTAATATGAGAACTGTATTAAAACATTGGGACATAACATTGTCCATAATATTCTTTATTGTAGTAGCTGTAATAAAGAGTAATGGCCAAGTAGTAAAACATGGATATTCCTTATATCCTAATGATACTATAAAAACAGAAGGTCATGAATACCTTACAGCTAAAGTGTATGATCAAGATTTATACTACATTGGCAAGTACATCTGCACCACAAACTATAAGGAATTAGTCCTTATAGAAGAAGGTGTAATGGATGATGATGAAGTCATGTATGATTCAAAACATCCTGACAGAGTAGTAGAATTTGACAATGAGGATTGCATATTTGCATTCTACGAAGAGTATCCTAAAAAAGTGGATACAGCTGCAATCTATGAATTATGGTATGAGATATGGCAGTAAAAAATATAACAAGAGAAGACGTAGTCAATGTGGCTACGTCTTTAAATGTAGTATTATCTGATACTATCATAGATAATATAGTCCAAAAAGTTAATAACATGGAATTCAATATATTGGATCCATGGTACATTAACATAGAAGATATTATTTACGAAATTAAAAACTCCTCAGAAAAATGAAAACAATATTAATATTATTAGCCGTGGTACTAGGTACTGCAGCTAATGCACAAAGAATGGAGTACCATACTGTGCAAGATTACAAAGGTCAATTACAAGCAGTTGTAGTTGATTACGACTTCCATGAAATAGGCAAAGCTAAAGTTACTCATAATGGATTGTATTTATACAAATTCAAAGATGAGGAAGGTAATCAAGTATTTATGTACTGTTTACCTAAAGATAACTATATGACTTATACCTTGTTATCTAAAGAAGAAGAATCTATTGCTTTATCAGTATTAACCTACTAATAAAACTACCATGAAAAATATATTATTATACATCACTATTACACTAATTATATTAGTAATGATAGATTTAACAATGGTATTAGTAAAAGCACAAGGTACTTTAGTTTATAAATCTAAAACTACGGAATTAACTGAAAATTACAAAAAATCATTACAAGCCATTTACGATCACGTAGGATTTAAAGAAGATTGGGTAATAGCTCCAATTGACGACTGTACCGATAAATTTTGGAATACAGATGGTGAAATTGTTTATTATGCAAATTCAGAAGAAGAATTTAAAACAGAAGAGGGTAATTTTTATTCTGATGATGTATATAAACAAAAATTCTATGATAAATGGATTTATGAAGGTAAAGACTTTACTATGATATTTTGTGATCCTCATGTTGATGGTATGAAATGGTTTAGAATATTTGATAATAAAAAGAAGTTACCTAAGCATAGTTTGAATTCTAATCAAAAATAAATATTAATCTACCATGAAAAAACTATTAATATTAATGCTTTCTGTACTAGGTACAGGAGCATTCTCTCAAGTAATTGAACAAGAAACTCCTACTGAGCAAACATTCTCATTTGCTTATAAATGTGAGCCTGGTATAGCTTTTATTGTTTTAAATAATGAAAGAAAAAGTATAAATACCTTTGTAAATGAAGTGTACATAGTAAAAGGTAAGATTAAACACAATAGCTTTTACGATGAGTTTCTTGAAAAAAAAATATACTACTCTGTATTTAAAACAGAAAATGGTTACATAGGATTAATAGACTTTGGTGATGAAACCGGACCTATCTATATGTTCTTAGTATACCTTAAAAATGGTACAGAAGAAGAAACTCTAGATAAATTACGTAATGCTTATCTTGCATACAATCTTTACAAAATAAGTCTTGACGCAAATAAAGTACCATTATATGGAGTTAATTAAGAAAATCTTAAAATCAAAAGCTATTGCACTAGGTGTAGTAGCTTTTGTTTACTTAACAGCTTTATGTGCTGCTTATTTAGTGTATTCTTCCTCAAGTAATAAACTATCAGGTTTATTCAAAGGGTTTATAATATTTGTTTTAATTGTGTTCTTATTTGTAATGTTATTTGACGCTATTTATGAAAGAGTTAAAAGATAAATACTATGTATCTTTAGTAGATAATATTATCTGGTTTGGTAATATATCAGAAAAAGTAGCTGACTATCCTTATGAAAATGAATACTATAAAGAATTCAATTCTAAGGCTGAGTGTTATGAGTATTTTGAAGAATTAAACCTACTACTACAACATGAAAAAGATTTTAGTTTTGATGATGTTATTCGTACTAGGTACGAGCATCTCTAAAGCACAATCTCCTTATAGTAAGCTACGTAAAGGAGAAAACTATTACACTGAAGATAATAATTATATCTTTGAAGGTGATGGTTTTGTTACAACTCTGTCTTTAGACTATAAAGAAAATGCCTTCTTTACACATGTAAAAAGCTATAAAGTAGAAAAAGGATCAGAACCCGGTACCTTAATATATTCTGGAGTTTGTTATGCTAAAGACGGTAAAAGGTTACAAGCCGTTATGTTTACTAGTGATGAAACAGAAACCTTTGGTATGTGTACATTTATCGAAGAAGGTAAAGAAGTAGACGTAGATAGAATTGTAGATTTAACTCTAGAATTATATGAGTATAGATCAAGAAATTAAACATCATGTCCCTACTAAACTATTCTATTGTATAATAGAAGGAAAGCTATTAGCTGTCTATACATTATACAATAAGTACCTTATCATAGATTACAGGACTAAACTAACTGTAAATTTAGCAAAACAATACAAAGCAAAGAGGGTCAGAATTGATTTGGAAAGAAAAAGAATCATTCTGACTTTTAATGCCTCTTCCTATATATTACCAGAGTATAAGGAAAGAGTAACTGGATCAACTGGTAGAAAACCAACTTATTACAGACCAAAACAATTTAACCCTAAAACCAACTAAACCTATGAAAAATTTATTTGTAATCATCGCAGCTTTATTAGTATCATTCTCAACTTTTGCTAACGACTCTACTGCAGTCAAAGCTAAGAAACCTAAAAAAGTTAAACCAACTTTTGGAGTACATAGTGATACTGTGTATGTTCAACAGTTAAATGGTAGTGCACACTCTTTGTATGTAGTGCAAGGTAATATTACCTTATCAAATCCCATTAATTCTATTAATGGTGTGAATTTGTACCAAGAAACTATTGATTCTACAACGTATTATATTTATACTTGTACAGCAAACAATAAGACTGTATACAACTATTCTAAGTCTAAGAATAGCACAAATATAATGTATGACATGATGTGTTTCAAACAAAACTTGTTGACTACAAAGCCGGTTAAAAAAGCCAGAGCTAAAAAGTCAACTACAAAGTCTTAAATGTGGTAGTTTAAGGTTAAGATGGATGATTAGGGGGAGTTTGCAAGGACTCTCCCTTTTCTATTATTAACAAGGTAAAAGGTACTGTAATGTCTAAAATAAAAATATTCGACAAAGAACTTAACTTCTATCTCTATAAAAAATCAGAGAAAGAAGCAGATGATACTAAAGTAACGTACTTCGATACTATTATTGATATGGAATCAGAACAGCTTAGAGTTGTTAGACAGACTATATCAGATAGAATATCTGAAGAACATTCGTATCACATTAAATCAAAAAAATATGCTATTGAAGCTCTAAGTAATAAAGGTAAAGTATTACTACTTACTGAGAGTGCTCAAGAAGTAAAAGATTTTTTAGATCAGTTTTATAGAAACTTAAACTCTTAAAGTTATGCAAGATTACACTAGAGAATTCATTAAGCAGCAGGTTATTGAAGTAATCAATGACAATAGTCCTGAAGTAGCTGCAGAGCTTATACTATTATATTTTGATAGAGGGCCTTCAGAAGAAGAGTATCCTGAAAATAATTAATCATTTAAACTTTACTATTATGCCAGAGCACAACAACAAAAAGAACAAAGCTCCTTTAAAGAGAGCAGTAGGTGAGTCTAATATTTATAAGAATCACCATTTCCAGGTAAATGACTATTATGTTAAAATGCACGTTAACGGTCAGTACGTAAAAGTTAAAGCTATGTAGATTATGGCACGTATTTTAGCAAAAGACCATCCTGATTGGATAGTAGAACTTATAAAACTCAGGATAAACGAACAGTACAAAAACTATAAGCCGGACTTAGCTATAAAAATAAATGAGATTAACACTAATCCAATAAATTTATTGTTCCGTTTTAATGGTACACCTGAAGGTTGGGATATTTGGGATCAAGTTAATTTAGGTAATTATGAACCTCTTGAAAAGTTTCATAATAACTTGAATAAAACTGAAGACTACATTATTGAAAATTATAAAAGTATGTTAAGATGAAAAGTTCAACTAAAACAATAGTATTCGGCTCTATGCTGAATACTATTATTACCTACATATTAGGCTGTTTATGAAAGAGGGACAAATAGTAATAGTAATTGATACAGGTAATTACAAAGCAAGTTACTCTGAAAACACACCATTTAAAGCCGAACTATATTTGATAACAGATTATCCTTGTTATTGGGTAAGAAGTTTGGTTACAGGAAAAGAATATGAGTTATATGAAAGTCAAATATTGGAGGGTTTACCAATTGAAGAGATTAGTAACTTGCTGAATATGTCCAAGTAGGGCACTTATTTTAACATCAAAGTAGTTTGTCAATCAAAAAAGTGTAAAAATGATTAACAAAAGAGTAAAAACTCGTAAAGAAAAGCTTAAAGACGCTGAGTACCATCGAGAGTACTACAAGAAAAACAGAATAAAAATTCTTTTACAAAAGAAAATAAATTACGAACTTAAAAAAATTAACTATGAACAATCAAGTTAAAACCTGCAGTAACAATTCTTGTGTTAGACATGAGAAATGTGATCGTTTTGTTAGTAAGGTAGAAGGTAAGGGTCATACTCATATCGAACCAGATGACAACTCTGAAAAGAATTTTAAATGTAGATATTTTATCGAAAAGTAATGAAAGAAACTGATCCAAAGATTACTCCTGATACTGAGATATCAGATCAATCACAAGAAAAAGGTTTGAAGATGATAGGAAGTATGACTCCTCATAAAGGCCATACCTTATACCAGTTTAATACTGAAACAAATGTACTTTCTGTAGCTCAATTTGAAGATGCTAGTATAGATATAAAAGGTAACGTAACTAATTCTAAAGTTATTATACAGCCTAATTCTTTATACTTTAGCTGTCTTAATGTAAAGAATGCTATGAGATACATTAAGAAAATCAATCCAAATGTTTTAGTAATCAATTATACCAAGTAAAAGTATGCAAGACGAAATTAATAAGATTATCGAAGAAAACATTCCTAAGCAGCTTGGGGAAGTACTTCAAAAAAGATTTAAAGAGTTAGAAGAACTTGAAAAAGAGCACAAAAATTTACGTCTACTTTATGATGGAGTATCAGATAAATTTGAAAAGCTTACAATTGAAAATAGAAGTTTAAGAGCTGAGTTATCTGAACATAATACTTTATGTACTAAACTTGAAGAAATAAAAAATAAAGAGCTTAGATTAGAAACCGAACTTCTTAAAAAAGATAAAGAATGTAGCGAAAGAATATCAGAAATGGCTGTAACTTTAAACCTTTCTTTGACTAAAAATCTGGCTTATAAATCTTCTATATATGAGCATTCTAACGGTACAAATGGTGAAAAAGATAAGTACGGTAATGATATATTCAAAAATATTAATTCAACTAAAACTGAAACAAGAGAATTAGATTAGTAACACTTATGTCAGAAATAATCCCGTCACTGTGCACGGTGTAAATACTAAGTAAAGAGTCAAGTGGCGGAATGGAAGACGCTATCTCGCTCCAAGAGTAGTCGGTAGGTGTGGGCGACACGCAAAGACGTACAGGTTCGAGTCCTGTCTTGACTCCACGGAAGGTACATGTTCCGGCATAAGAATAGGGATAGAATAGTGCCGCTTCCCTCTTGTACTTTCCTAGAAATTCTTGTTAAACCCTAAAAGTAACAACAAAATGAGAAACGCAAAAATAGAATTATTAAAAGCTATAAAAAACACTGCAAAAATCAAATGTGCTTCTATTAAATACGGTATATGGGAACCGGAAGCACTTCAAAAAACATTAAAACTACCAGTAAACTACCGCCCATAGCAGAAACATAGTGTTATGCACAAGTGCTTTTTAATCAAGAAGTAAACAATTTAAAACAAAATAATATGTCACAAAAAACAGTATTACAAGAATTTTTAGAACAAATAGTTCTAAAGCAAGTACAAGGTTCAGTTTATCTTATTCCTGCAATAACGGACATTCAAATAGCCGAAGCATTAGAAAAAGAGAAGAAACAGATAATAGAATCCTATTATGATGGAACGGCTCAATTTGATAATTCAGCCCCAATTGTCAACCCTAAAACGCCAGAGGATTATTACAATGAATTGGCTGGTTTATAGCATTGTGCATAACATTTTGCAACTACACGATGTTGCGTATAAACACAAACTATCTTTCGGTTGAACACGGAATCGAAAGATATAAAAGAATAATTAAATTAATCACTAATCTAGCAATTGCGTGTAGTTGCTGTTATAACTCGTTTTTATGAATACAGTATATTTTCAACCGAAAGGAATTAAACCACAATATTGTGAAGTTGGTATGATTTCAGAAACAGACCCCGAATACATTTGGTATTTAGATGAACCTTGTAAAATTCTAATTAGCGAGGTTAAAATCATAGATAAAGAAAATGTTATTTTCGATAAAAAAAGTCGTTTGATTAGGGTTCGTCAAAATGAGTTATAACTAAGGGCTAACCGCCATAACGTGGCGTATATTTATTTAAAATCTTAACCTAAAAATATGTTAAAAGTTAAAAGTAAATATTTATGTGCATTAGGCTTTTTAGGAACTAAAGGCTTTAATTGCCAAACTATATTAGTTTCAGCTTTAGATGAACAAGAGGCTATATCAATTGTAAGCCGTATAAAACCAAATAGAAGAGTCACTGATATCAAAAAAGTTGATTACTAACCATTAACCTAAACAATTAAACCATGAAAAAAATATTATTATCTATTACACTATTATTACTATTAACAACAACATTATACTTAATAGGAGCGTTTATAAAAGCAGAACCCAACCCATTTATTTGGAGTGAACACGCAAGGATTCTCCTTGTGTTTTTGTGGTCTATATTCTTATGCTTTATACCTCCAATAGTTTGTATTGTAAAAGATTAACTTATGACACCAAACGAAATAAAAAAAATACACATAAAGAACTTTGTTGAAAAATGGATGAATGGATGGGAATCTGATACTTTTGTTAATAATGAGCATGGTAACTTTATTTATTCTGCTGAACATTCATCCATTAACTTAGTCGCTTTCTTTGAGTTTTTACTTGAAGACTATATTGACGAAAATAATATAAAAATAAAAGATTAATTACAATAAGTTTGTGTGAATTATGAGAAAAAGAATATTGTTATCCCCTATAGTATTTATATGGGGAATAGTTATAATAATTTGTTGTACAATATTTCCCATACCACTATTAATAGGTTATAGTATTATTGGTATTGTAATAGAACCATTCTGTAATTTATTAGGAGTAAAAGGATTAGAACCTTTTGTAGAGTACCCATCTAAATATAATTACATAGGGCATATATTAGGAATAACTGTATATATATGGTCGCCTTTTTTATTTGTTTATTTGTACATACTTGAAGGTGAAATTATTGGTTTAAATGATTAAATAAATGTAGAATTATGAACGATAGACATTTAGAAACAAATGTAAGTAACGGAAAATCAGATTTTATAGACTTAATTGATTCTTTAGTTTCAAAAATTGAAACACTAGAAAGTATAATCGAAGAATTAGAAAGCGAAAACAAAGAGTTAAAAGATAAACATAACAGTTTAACAGAAAACTTAGAAGAATTAAGAAAATATTTAGAAGAAAAATCATGAAAAATTTAAAAGTAGTAAAAATTGATTCAGAGTCTTTACAATTTGATAATGGAATGATTTTATTTTCAAACCATGAGCAGAATTGTTGTGAAAATCACTATTTATCATTGTCAGATTTAACAATAGATGACTTTGAAGGATTAGAATTTGATTTGTCAAATGATGACTTCTTTGAAAGAATAGAAGGTTATGGAATAGCATTAAAACCAAAAAACGGACACCCAGTTAGAATACCAGGTTATGGTGAAAATAACGGCTATTATTCTTCAAATTTAGATTTGATAATTACAAATACAGGTGGTAAAGGAATTTTTAAAGAATATGACATAAGTGAATGTCAGAACTATTAAAACGATAAAACTATGAAAGAATTGAATTTAAAAATCGGTGACAAAGTATTTGACACCTTCTATTTTGAAGGGATAGAAGGTGAGGTGGTAGAAATTGATACTAAAACAAAATCATT
>JACCDO011904061.1_pt1 | contig 36148 bp, 18 predicted proteins | sample 7446101 | NCBI WGS metagenome assembly JACCDO01 (sample SAMN15323440, study PRJNA562643) | freshwater metagenome | isolation source: river surface water | place: USA:Blue River Watershed | collected 2017-08-16 | reverse complement strand
TGGTGAAACAGGTGCAACAGGTCCAGCTGGTGAAACAGGTGCTACAGGTGCAACAGGTCCAGCTGGTGAAACAGGTGCAACAGGTCCAACAGGTCCAACAGGTGCTGATGGTGCAACAGGTCCAACAGGTGCAACAGGTGCAACAGGTGCAACAGGTCCTACGGGTGATATATCAGGTACAATTTCATCAGCTATTACATTCGGAAATCAAATAGTATTGAATAATATAAAAAGTTCCGATATCGTGGCACTAGCGACAGCTAATTTAGTTCCAAGTTCTGGGACAATTTCAGAAACTAATGTCCTTAAAATTAATCAAACAATAACAGGTCCAAAAACATTAAGTGGTATTACAGCCCCTTCTCCTGCTGTAAATCAAATTTTATATGTATTTAATATTGGAACAGTTGCAAATAATGATAATATAAAATTTCAAAAAGAGAGTGCCCTCTCTAATCCATCCAATCGATTTACTACCTCAGGTGGTTCAGATTTTGATCTTAAATATGGACGTGGTTGTATTTTATTTTATGATACTAGTATTTCTAGATGGTTAATAATTGAATAGTTATATTTTAAATTTTTATTATGACAATTAGAATACCTATATTTTTAGTTTGATTATAATATAATAAATTAAAAAGTAGGTGATTTTAAAGATGGGATATATTATTGCAATTTTATGTATATTATTGGGGATAGCAGTTTACTTTTGTTTTAAATTTGCAATGATTATAATTAACGTGCAAGAAGTGATCGAAGAGAGTTTAGACATTTTGGATGAAAAGTATGCCAAGATCTCGGAAATATTAAATATACCAATATTTTTTGATTCAAAAGAGGTTCGTGATGTATTATTTGAAATAAAAGGTGTGAGAGATTCAATTTTAACGATTGCTCAGAGACTTACAAATCAAGAAATAATTGAAGAAGAATTTGAGGTAGAAAACAATGGTCAACAAGAAATCAAAAAATGAAGAATCTGAGACATCAAATCAAACCGATGTTAAAAAAACCATTAAAAGTAAGGTAATAGTTGAAAAAAAGCTTAAAAAAGAGAAAGAAGATCAGTATTTTTCTAAGAACACTCAGGAGAAATTAGAAGAATATAAACTTGCTCAAACAAACGATGAACGTTGGGCTATTTATTTAACTGATATTAAGCCTGCATTTGAAATGTTGGTTGACAAATTAGTGTCTGTATATGGATTTAAGTCATTTGATGATGAAATGGAGACAATGAAAGCCGATTGTGTCTTTTTTTTATGGGAAACTATTCAAAAATGGGATGGTTCTAAAGGCAAAAAGGCTTTTTCTTATTTCAACGTTGTAGCTAAAAATTGGTTAATTGCCAGATCTCGTAAAAACTATTTACAATTTAAAAGAAATGTAGTAATTGATGACGGAAATACACATCATACACCTAATACACAACCTAAAGAAGAAAAAGTTCAATATCAGAAGAAGTATCCTAAGATAAATTTATCAACATATATGATAGATGAAGCATCTAATCCTGAAGAACAGATGATTGCCGAGGAACGTCAACAACAGATGTATGATACTATTGATTATATGTGTCGTATGATAACAGATCATCGTGAAAAAAAGTGTATTGAAGCAATTAAAGTGGTTTTTGACAATATAGACAATTTAGATTTTTTAAATAAACGTGCTGTATTAGTATATTTAAGGGAAATTTCTGGTTTAAATAACGCAGAATTAAGTTCTGCACTTTCTTCTATCCGTAAAACTTATAAACAAATTAATAAAGATGTAGAAGAAGATTTATTTGATTTATTTTAATTTGTTTATAAGTAATATTATTAAAAATATTATTTAAAGGAATTAAAATGACTGATACTATTGAATTATATACTAAAAAACTTGAAGATCAAGAAAAAAAGTATAGTAAATTACAAAATTTTTCTGATATTTTAGATAATTTATCTTCAACTGAAGATAAAAAGAAATTATTATGGAAAGAAATTTATGAAAATGCGTTAGAAGATCGAGAAAAAGCAAAAATCTTATTTAACGATTGTTATCAATCAATGTCAGCTGCAACAATTGGAGATCATGTTAGCGCCGGGCAAGTTATGTCTAAATATTTGGAAAGAATGTCAAAATCTAATGACCAAATTTTAAAATTAGCCGAATTAATTTCACATGAAGCTGAGCAACAAGAAGTTGTGTCAGAAGATGAGTTGTTTTTAAAAATTCAAGGTGGTAAATAATGTTTAAAAAGGCAATAGTCATTGATATTATTACTAATCCAGGTTTAATAACGGATGATATTATTAATAAATTAACAAAGAATGATAATAGTTTATTAAGACTTTCAAAAAATTATAAATCTGATTTTATAAGAAATTTACCAGCTAATTCTATAATTGGATATTTTATAAATTCTAAAAGTGTATTTATAGCATTGCCATTTTTTTCTTCACATATGAGTCTTCCTTTAAAAATTCAAGAAGAAGTGTGGATATATGAAGATCCATCAGCTATAAAGGATGTAGAAAATGAATATTATTGGGTATCAAGAATACATGGTACAAATTTTTATGAGGATTTAAATTATACACATTCAGATCGTAAGTATTTAAGATCATATGATAGTTCAAAACTTAATAATAAAAATGATTTAAATATTCCTGTTGCTTTATTTAATAATGGACCAATTAGATTTAATTCAAATGGCAAATCTGGGGATAATGTAGTAGGTGATAAAGAAAAAAGAATTTTAGAAAATTTTAATTTATCATCAAATCATTTATTAGAGGATGTGCCTAGAAGTTTTAAAAATCCAGGTGATTATATTTTACAAGGATCTAATAACACATTAATTAGATTAGGTACTAATCATATTAGAAAGTCAAATAATAATTTTAAAGAAGAGTATTATAGTACAATTTTTAGTCAACTTCCTGAATCTTATTCTGGCACAATTGATTTAGTTGCAGGTCGAGCTGTTGGTTCTCAAGATTTATCTGTCAATAAAAAGACTGTAAATTATATAAAAGATGAAAGTATCATATTTTCTGGTAATATTACTGATAAAGCATATAAAAATTCTCAATTAAGTATTTATAATGATTTAGGTATTAGTGAAAATTTAAAAGATGCAAATTTTTATTTAAAACAAAAATCAAACGCTGCAGAAGGTGATCCTGATTTTTTAACAGACATTAGTAGAATATTAATATCAGAATATATTAATGGAGATGAACTGTTAAACTACTCAAATTTATATTCAATTAATAATGAAGGAAAACATACAGTATTAGATAATAGAAAAAAGCAGGGTTTTATTATTGCAAAATCTGACGAGATTAGATTAATTGCACGTGCTGAGATTATTGGTAAAACACATTCTAACAATTATCAAATAAATACAACTAATAATTTAAAAGGAGGCGGTTCAATTAGATTATTAAAAGAAGGAGACTTTGAAGACAGAGGTTATATTGTTATTGATTCGACTGGTAATATTTCAATAGATGGGCCAGCTGTTGTTTTAGGTGATAAAGTACGTGAAAAAGAAAATGGAAAAGGTGATGGTATTTATTTAGGTAATAACGCAGTTGAACCTGGTGTATTAGGATATATGTTAAAAAATAAATTAGAAAACTTCATGGATGAAACAATCAGAGCTTTAAATATTATTGGTTTATGTTTAAAAGATTTAGATACACATGTTCATTCATATGCCGGTCCTGCAGGTCAAACATTACAACCTATGAAAGGAACAGGGGTTGTTTCAACAGGATTAGATACAATGTCAGAAAATACAAATTTTTTATCGTATGAATCTTCAGATACAAGCGCAACTGAACGTAGTGGCGCTCCTGGCGATATTGATGGTAATTATGGCGTAATTGGAAGTATTAATGCTTCTTCTAAAAAGTTAGAAGATAAAATTAAAGGAATTACAGAAATTAGAGATTCTTTAAACGAAATTTTAAGTAAAATGGTAAAAACTTTATGAGTGTTCCTTATTTTTTAGATAATCCTGAAAGTAATAACGGTATTATTAGGCAAAAAATATTTCCTGTATTTAGAGGAATTAGCGCATTTTTATTAAATGATAATATGACAGATTATAAATTAATTAAAAACAATTTTAATGATAATACAGAAAAGATAGTTGAATTTGAGAAATTTTTAAAAGAACCCGAATTGATTCAGGCTGCTCAGATTGGCGATTTGTCATTTGTGACGCAAATTTATCATGATTTAATTGTAGAATGTATTAGTTATTTAGGAATGTCAGAGTATTTAGAACTTACTCCTGATTTATTAAAAATTAATTGGAGTCTGAATACTTTTATGAAAAATGATAAATTTTCTGTTGAAAAATTAATGCAGGAAATTTTTAAAAATTATAAAACATTAGTTATTTCACGTCCAGTTTTTGCTACTTTTTTTCTACCTGTTTTTGAGCAAGGTTTATTAAGTAATCCGCCAGTAATTCAAAACAATGAAAATTCAGAATATTTTAAATATTTATCTTATTTAGATCCTACAAGTTTAAGTGCTATTTTTACAAGAGAAGAATTTTCTAAATTTGATGATAATCGATTATCTTTGGCTTTATCATATGCTTTTTATTATTGTTTAAAAGACATTTTTTCAACTTGTTATTTACAAGTCACTTTACCAACTCCTCCTATATCACCGCCTATGAATCAATTAGGTTTAAATATTTTAAATGAAATTACATTAGATTTAAAAAACTTACCAACTAGAATTTTAAACCCAACTGAATTACCTGTTTTATTAGATGAATTAAATACTGCAATTGACACACAAACTATTTTAACTACATTAACCGCACCTCCTAATTTTGAATTATTTAGAAATTTAAAAAGTTCTGCTGAGGAATTAAAAGGTAAATTAAAAAATATTAATAATTATATAAATAATAACGACAATATTCCTGTCTTCATGAAGGATTAAATATCATGGCAATAAAGAAAAAATGGAAATTTCAAACATCAGGTATAACAAATAATGATTTAAATGAACGTATTGATGAAAATAATTCTCAAAATAGCATATTACCTATTGGAATTAGTTTACCAGTTATTTTTTCAAATAAACCTGATGACTTCTTAGAAATGAATTATACAATAAATGATGAGTTAAATGATTCAATTAGAAATATTATATATACTAATTTAGGTGAAAGATTATGTTTTCCTGATTTAGGCGTTGATTTAAAATCTGTAATTACGCAAAATAATGATTTAAATCAAACAATTGATATTATTTCAACAAGAATTAAAAACGCTTTAATTAAATATATTCCTGGGATTTCTATTAATTCAATTACTGCAAATTATAGTGTTGAAGATAATAGAAAATATAAAATACCTGTTGTAATTATTAATATTAATTATGTCTTTTATGAAAGTGAAATACATAATATTGATGAAATTAATGTACAATCTTCTTTGGGTCATGATGTTGTACAAAAAAGTGTATTTTTAAAAATAAAATTAGGATTAAATAATTAATAAAAAAGGTTAAAAAACAAAAATGTCTCAAGCAACGCAAACGCAAGATTTACTTAATAAATTACAAAAGGCACTGAAACGAAATTATTTGTTAAAAGATTTTTCAGAATTTCAACGTGATCTATTAAATTATGCAGAAGCAAACTTTTCAGATAAAATACAAGATTTATCATCTGCTTCTGTTGGTGGCATGTTATTAGATTTTGCAGCTATTGTAGGTGATAGTTTATCATTTTATATGGATCATCAATTTAATGAATTAAATCCTGACACAGCTGTAGAAAGAAAAAATATTGAAAGACATATGAAAAGGGCAGGTATAAAAGCATTAACAGCATCACCATCAGTTGTTGAAATTACATTTTCAATTGTAGTTCCAAATTCCTTAATTGCTCAAAATACTTTACCAAAAATATTAAAAGGTTTAAAGATGAGTAGTTCAGGATTAGATGAAGTTAATTTTTATTTAATTAATGATATTGATTTCAATGAAGACTCACAAGATTCAATTAGGATATTACAAGAAAGGCCTGATACAAATACAACTATTGTTTCTAAAAAAGGTATTGCTGTGTCAGGTTTGAGAAAAAAAGAAATATTTAGTATCGACAATACACCATTTCCTGTTATTGAATTGTCAGAATTTAATGTCACAATGATTGAAAAAGTATATGATATTAATAGATTAAATGAATATCATGAAGTTGAATTTTTAACGCAAGATACAGTTTATAAATCTAATACTATTAATAAAAATGGAGATAAATATTATGAAACAATCCCTGCTCCTTATAGATTTATAAAAGAAAATGATTTACAATCTGGTAAAACTATTATTAGATTTGGGGCATCAAATGTCAATTCTGTTTTGGAAACCTCTTTAATTCAAGATCCTTCGAAGGCTGTATTAGCATTATATGGAAGAAATTATTTTTCAAAATTTAGCTTTGATCCAGGTAGTTTATTAAAAACTAATAGTTTAGGAATAGCACCAAATGGTTCAAAAATTGAAGTAACATATTCATATCTTGGAAAGAACGGTGGAGCAAAACACAATGTTTTACCAAATAGTATTAATACTATTTTGAATTTAGATGATGATAATATTATATTTCATTCCACTACTGCGACAGCAGTACAAATTGCTATTAAAGCAAGTTTAGAAATTACAAATGAACTAGGAAGCGTGGGTGGTGTGAATGGATTAACATTCAATGAATTAAAACCACAATTAAATAATATTATTAAGATGCAAAATAGAATTGTGAATTATCAGGATTTATTATCTAAGATTTATTCTATGCCAGCAATATTTGGAAAAGTATCAAAAATTGCCCTTGAAGATGATCCTAATAATATCTACGCTAAAAATATGTATATATTATGTCTTGATAGAGATTTAAAATTGTCTTATGCAACAGATGTTTTAAAAACAAATTTAAGTAATTACCTAAACGAATCTAGATTAATAGGAGATACTTTTAATATTTTAGATGGAAAGATTTTTAATATTAGAATAGCAATTCAGATAAGAATTGATGAACGCGCTGAATCTTTAAAAGTTGTAGAAAAAATAAAAGCTAATATTATTAAATATTTTTCAGAAAACAAATTAGAAATTAATCAACCTATTTTCTTATTGGATTTATATAAAATTGTATCAAATACAAAAGGAGTTATTTCTATTGTAACACCTATGAAAAATTTTATTTCACAGAAAAAAGGAATTGTAACAATCGGTAGACAAAATTTTATTTATTCAAATAATAATATTAATATTAATGAACAAATAATTAATGATATTTTGTATCCCACTAAAGGCGGGATTTTTGAATTAAAATACCCGATTAATGATATTTTAATTCAAAATGTTAGGGATTAATTTTTGAATTTTATATTTTTTATATAATTATTTTTAAACAAAAGTGAAATATAAAAATGTATATTATTTATCCTCTTCAAAAAGATACATATATTACTAATAAAAAATTAAATGGAATTGATGGCAAAAATGCTAATTTTGGAAAAGCTGCAACATTAGATCTATATAAAACTTATAATGAAAATTTAGATTTAAAATCAAGTTGTTTGTTTAGATTAAATAATGTACCTAGTCAAAATGAAATAATTACATTTCAAAATGTAAATAATCAAACAATTGAAATTTTAATTGATGTTTTGACTAATTCAGTCGATCCTATAAACGGGACGATTGTTAATGGTCAATATGTCATAGGTATTGCAGATATTGTAGGTATTAATCCTATCGAAGCTATCGTATTGCATCTTAAAGAAACTTTAAGTTTATTAGAAAACGAAATAGGTATTAAGACATACATTCATGCAGCTACAGGTCTAATTTCTTTTGAACAACTTTTAAGTGGTGTGCAAGGAGATAAAAACCTAATTTTACAAGAAAATAGCAGTTTTCAAATATTAAAAAACTTTTCTAGAGTAGAAGAGTCTGTTTTGTTGGTAAAAGCTGATTTACCATCAAATAATGAATATTTTTCATATGATATTGTAAAAGATAATATTAAAATACATTTAGAATTGCATGATATTACAACATCATTAAGTAAACCAAGAGATTATTCAGTTGAAGCGTTGCCATTGACTAAAGATTTTAATGAAGGTCTTGGCCGTGATGTTTATAGTTTAACAGATATTGATACAGCTAATTGGATTTATTGTGATTATAATGGAAATACTAATGAAAAAATTGAGTGGGAAACTGCTGGTGAAATTGGTTTAATTGAAGGAACAGATCCTAATAATTGTGACTTATTAACATACATCGATGGATATAATTTTAAAACTGATCACGCTTGTCAAACATATATTTCTGAAGGTGATGAAAATATTATTATTGATGTTACATCTATTTATGAAAAATATTGGGATAATAATTCAATGCCTGATAAAGGTTTAGCTGTTAAATTTACTAATGAAATTTTATGGGATGATGAAACATATTTTGCAAAAAGATTAGGTTCTAGAACCCTTAGAAATCGACATATGCGTTCCTGTTTAAAAATCTTAATTGATGATGCATCTTATAATATTCCAATTATGCAAGATTTATATTTTAATGAGAATTCAAAAATATTTTTATATAATAAAAAAGGTAATAAATTAAAGAATATTCAAAAATTGCTAGCAGGTCAAATTGTTGATATATCAACTGGCAACAATAATGATGGCGTAGGTGATATTCGTTTAAAGGTTGAAAGTACTGTAGTTGATATTGACAACAATCCAATTTATAGTGTGTCAGGATGGAATGTAAAACAGGCTAAAGATATTAAAGGTCACGATATTATAGGGACTTATTATACTGACGCTTTTAATATTAATACTTTTATACATTCAGAATTAAATGTATGGATGTTTGAAAATAATATGACATCAATGGATTTTAATTTTATTTGGTATCGATTTGATGATGATTCAGTTATTTATCAAGAAACTAAAACTTTTTATAGCGATACATTAACAACTGATAATACTTTTAAACGCTTAAGAGCGTCTGTGAAATTATATTCACCTGATTTGGGTATGATGGATGAAATTCATAAAATAGCTGTGACATTTTTTGATATTGATGGGCAATATGATTATGTTAAAGTTAAAAGGAAATTACAAGGATTAGATGTTGGAGATGTTTTTTATGAAGTAATTGATTATGATACTAATGAAGTTTTAATTCCAGCAACAGAAGAAATGAATGCTACTAAATGCTTAAAGGAAAAAGATTATTATTGGTTTCCATTCTTTAATTCGGCTGTATTTTACGGAAGAAGAATTCAATTTATTTTTAAATTAAAGCAACAAGAACAAAACAATTTACTAGTAAATGCCAATGAAGTATTTAGGGTAGGTAATAATGGTTAATAATATAAAAGAAACAAGAAATCTATATAAATTTACAAAACCTAATTTTATTGATGTTGCAAAAGATGGAATTATTGCTAATAGAAGAATCGCTGATTCTAATGATTGGCAAACTAATTTTGAGGATTTTAATGATGTTGAAGGGTTTTTTGAAAGATTTGATACATATGATGGATTATTTAATACACAACAGTTATTAAATTCAATAGATTTCAATGACTTTTCAAAACATTGTTTTTTTAATTCTGCTGTTTCAAAAGTTGAATTAGCATTTCAAGAAATTTTTAATAAATTTCCAATTGATGGAACAAAATATGAACTTGAATCTTTTTTTAAAAAGATTGATGGTTTTCAAAGAAATATTTATAATCAAATTGATAAAAATATTGGATATTTAAAATTTAAAGGTAAATCTTATATAGAAGTAAAAAACAAATGTGGCTATTTTTTTTCCTTAAGAAGAAATGAAAGAATTGTTAATAAATTAACTTATCCTGTATTAAATCCAAAATTATCTGATTTTTCATTTGATTTTAGAATTTTTATTGAACATAATGAAGAAACACCAAACAATCAGGTTATTTTTCAGTATTTGAATTCTACAAATTTTGGTAAAAATGGTTTTAGTCTATATATAAAAGATTTTTCAACTGATTTTCATGCGACTTATGCAAATGTGTTTTTTCAAATGTCAAATTTTAATTTAGATACTAATATATTAGCGGCATCTTTTAAATTAAAGACAAATAGCTGGCAACATGTTTCAATTAATATTCATAATAATACTTTAAATCATAGTAAATCAATGAATGTCTGGATTGATGGATTCGAACAAAATTTGCCTAATTTAACACAAAATTTTAAAAAAACGCAACATTTAGAAATGGATGATTCAAATAATTTTTTGATAGGAAAAGGTTTAATTCACGTTGTTGCTCAAAATTTCTTATTAAATAATCCTAATTTATTTAGGGGATATTTGGATGAATTTAGATATTTACACACTTCAATCGATCATGATTGGATTATTAAAAATAGAGATGATAATATTTATGTAAATGAACAAAATGACGATTTAAAACTATATTTTAAATTTAATGAACCTACAGGTGAACATGAAAATAATAATTTTTGCTTTGATTCAAGTGGGAATTCATTACATTCAATTATTTCATTATTTCCAAAAAATGATGTAAATATTGTTAATATTAGTCAAGTTAGAAAACAAATTTCTGAATTACGATATAACCCTCAAGATACTACGCAACCTAGACCTTCATTAAAATTCGAAAAAGATGATAATAACCCTGTAATATTACCTAACTATGAAAAGAACAAACAACTAAATGCTTCTTTTCTAGAAGATGCAAAAAGCTATGACGATTTTAACACAAATTTAATTTTTAAATTATTTCCAAAACATTTATTTGAAGAAAGTTCTCAATTATTAGGTTTAAATGAAACATGGAAAAATAAAGATGGTGAAACATATTTCATTTATGATAATTTAGACACAGATTTAATAGAAGATCTCGGTACAGCAAATTTACCTGCTTCTAAAAAATTTGAATATTCACAGATTTTTTCAAATTTAATATTGATTTGGGCTAAATTTTTTGATGAAATTAAATTATTTATAGATATTATGCCAAAATTAATTGATATTGATTATTCAGATATTAATTCATCAAATAACGCTGTTAATTTCTTTTTACCTTTAATGGCAAAAAATTTTGGATTTAAATTTAAAGAAATTATGAAGTCTCCAACTTCTAAATTATTAGATGGATATATTATAGGGGCTGACGGTGTCGACAAAAGTGAATTTACATTAAGATTTATTCAAAATGAATTATGGAAAAGAATTTTAGTTAATTCAAAAGATATATTACAATCCAAAGGTACAAAATCTGCAATTAAATCAATTTTTAATTCAATTGGTATTATACCTGAGGACTATTATCGTTTTAGAGAATATGGAATTAATCATCAAAAATTTATTGATAAATCGCAAATTCAAAAAATAAAAAATGTTAGATTTATAGATTTTTTTAATTCTCAAAATAATTTATCTCTTAATATTGATTTATCGTATTTAAATAATATAAAATTTACAGATGATTCATTTACAATTCAATTTTATATATGTTATAAAAATTATAATAATGTTAAAGAAATAAATGAAACATTATTTCATGTATTAAATAAAACAAACGATAAAGATCTTTTTAAGATTAAATTTGTTAAGAAAAACATTCAAAATACAGGTTTTTTAAGTGTTGAATTTTATAGAAGTAATATTTTTCATCCTCCTGTAATAATCGAGTTAGAAGATATAAACTTATTAGATCAAAATATCTCACAAATTTGTTTAACAATCGACAATTCAAACAAAGTAAATAACGCTGTAAAATTAACATTAATGTGTCAAACATGTTTAAAAAGTTCAAATATTGTTAAAAAAGAATTAAATTTAATTATTAATGAAGATTTTTTAAATATTTTTAATGATGAATTAGAAACTTCATATCTATCAAATAGCAAAATTCAAAACGGGAGTAATTTTTCAGGACAAATTACTAATATTAAAATATGGAAGAATATTTTAACGTTAAATGATATTAGAATGCATTCGTCAGATCTTTATTCATTGTCTAATGAAAAATTTCAATTTTTAAATATTCAAAAAATTAATTCTTTATTATTATTGCATATGCCATTATTAGATGATGAATTTTTTCAAATAAATAATACATTATTTCCTGTTGAATTTAGCGAAAGAAATAAATTACCGAATGAAAATGGCTCGAATCATTGTATTCAACTAATTGGTAATGGTATAAATCCTTTAGATAAAATTACACTTAAAACTTTAATAAATTATGAAAATGATTGTAAATTCGATGAACCAAATATTGAAAATAGGGTAAATGTGATAGGATATCAAGATGATGATTTAGCCACTTTATATAATGCACAAATTGCACCAGCACATGAAGTAGATTATACAAAACAAAAAATAAATGATGTTAGATTTTCAATTGAAATGTCAAATGTGAAACATTTGAATGAAGATATAGGAAAATTATTTAATTCAATTGACTTTTTTGCTGATATTATTTCTAATTTTGGCACATTAAATGACCCTTCATATAATAAATTTGAAAAATTTTCAGATTTTTATTTTCAAAGAATTCAAAAAAATATTCAAATTACACCATTATATAATTTATATCAGATATTTGATAATATTTTAACAGAGATGTTATCTGATTTTATTTCAAGCCGAGTTAAATTTAAAAATAATATTTATGTAATTGAATCACATGCGTTAGAAAGGCATAAATATCATTATAAATTTATGGAAAGTCATGTTGTAATGAAGGGTGACATGAATATATCTAGTCCTTCAAATTCAAAAAAATCATTTAATTATTTAAAAATGCCTGGTAGAAGATTATTACACTAAAATAATTTTTTTTAATATTTAATATTAAAAAAAGGTAAAAAATGTTAATAATTAACATCGATTCAAATAAAATTTCCCCTTTTGTCGAATCGAAAAAAGATGTCATCTTTGTAAATCCTACAGACGTAGTAGAAGTTGCGCAGACGACATCCAGAATCACCCAGATTGATTTGAAAAGTGAAGATAATTATAATTATAAATTTTCAATAAAGTTATCACCAGTAATCAACGATATTCAAAGGCCTTCATCTGTTTTTTTTACAAATTTTAGAGAACTTGAAAATTTTAATAAATATATTGATAATTTTAAAGATTTCGATGAAGAAGAAAAAAAAACCTTTGAAAGATTTTTTATTAATTTAACAGACGTTATTACATCATTTAATAATGAGTATTTAATAAATAATAATGATGAATGGGATTTTAATGCAAAAGAAAATTTTCAAACAATTAAAAATATTTTTATGGAAAAAAATTTAAATAAAAAATCTTCGATTAGAAACTTATATGAAAAGTATAATAGAACATATTATTTTAAAGGATTAAATGAAGATATAAAAATAAAATTCCCTCTTGAAGAATTGAGATTATTTAATGATATATTAGTTGATTATTCTTCACCTACAATTTATAATAATAAACAAGGATTTTGGGAAAATTACAGTGTAATAAAAATTTTAAATAATCATTGGGAAGATGTTTTTGAAAATATAAAATATCAAGAAAAAAAATGTTTTATTAATAAAATCAATTATCCTATGGTTTCTAATTCTAATCTTAATAATTTTTATTTTGGTGGTTTTTTAGAACCATTTCCAATCAGAAGTGTAATTGAAAATAAAACAAATGAAAAAAATAGTTTGCAAGGATTAAAATCAGAAATTGTAAATGCTGGTAAAAATTCAAAAGATATTACTAATATTATAAATGATTATACAGATTTAACAATTACTAATACAGATGTTAATAAAAGCAATTTTTATTATGAAAATAATGACAGTATTTTTAGCAAAATATCTCCTACAACAAATTTAAATTTTAAAAAATATATAACAAAAAATATTTTTAAAAATCCTATTACAAATTCACCATTTGATTCAAATGGTAGAATAATAAGAAAAGCAAAAACAGTAATACAAGAATTAGATACACAAACGCCCATTTATATACCAAGTCCAATTGTTAATTATTTAACTGATTTTAAAAATTTTAATCCTATTTCTCATTTTAATGACAATAATAATAAAAATATCAATCAAAATAGAACTGGAAATTTTTATGATAATTTACCTGAGCAAATTCAACAACAAGTATTTGAAGGTATAAATAATACGCTTTTTTATAAAAAAGAAAAATTATTATTAGAAGAAAAAATACAATATTCGTCAGGCGGGTATGATATTAATAAATCAACAAATCCTGTCGGTCGTGATTCAATAATATATATAGGATTTAAGGAATAAATTAAAAAATGAGAATAGACGCTTCAAAAAGTGGTGCTAGAATTACACCTGAACCAAGAACTGATTATTCTGTAATTAATAAATCAGGTAATTCATTAATTAATCATAAAAGAATGTTAAGGGAAAAAGAATCATTACAAAATCGAGTCCCTTATATTTCAAACGGATATAATACTGATAATTTAGTGAATTTTATTAAATTTGATGATAATAATACGATCGATTTTGATAAAAATGACGAATTTGATTTAACAAATGTTCCTAATATTGACATAAATAATTTAATTGCAACACCTTCAACATTTCCAGGCAAAAAACAACTTTTATCCACGTTTTTACAAACTGTTGAAAAATTTAATCCAGGTCTTGTATCTTCAAATAAAGATTTAATCGAACAATATTTAAATAATAAAAGTGCAATTACATCACAATTTTCAAAATTTTCTGATATTGAATATATTGCAAATAATGAAGAAAATTATGATTTAATTAATGGTAAAAATGAATATGATTTTTTGGATTCAAATCTATTCGAACAAATTTCAATAGATATTGAACTTGAAAACTTAGGAAATGATGTAATATTACAAAATTCTGCGTTTATCCAAAATAGGGAATTCAGTAATGACGCACAATTAGCTGCGATACCTCCTACAAATTCAGTTTTTACAAATTATCATTTTACACAAAACAATAATTCAAAATATGATTTTAGAAATAATATTGTATCATATCCTAGATTAAATACCCCTTTTGTTATGTATAATTTTCAAAATAAGATTTGGGAATATAGAGGAATTCCAAATCCATATCAATATTATTCACATGCAGATAATAGTGATTATGATTTTACTGATAAAAGCAAATATTTAAAAGTTATTCAATTAGATACAAATAATAATAATGCTTTAGAATTATCTTCATCAGATTTTTCTAATTTTTTTAATAAATATTTCGTTAATGAATTGAGTTTGACTAATAATCCTATTAATTATATAAAATTAAAAGAAACAGCGTTAGACTATAGTTCAAATATTTCTTTACCATCGTCATTATTTGGTTTTCCACATTTTCCTAAATTTCATATGTTTGAAGATAATATTATAAAAATGTCCAAATATATAAATAAACCAATGATAATTGATAAAGTAACTGTCTCATTTTTAAATGTTGATTTACAATCAGAATTTAATACCGAGACAACTGATATTGAATTAAGAAATGGTATTATGGCCTCCTTAAATTTTTATATACTTAATCAATATAAATTACCTGATATAAAATTTAATACAATTCAATCAATAAATGATTCTGAAGTTGAATATGGATTTAAAAAATTAATTGATGTTTTTAAGCGTAATACCTCTTATACTTTTAATAATGAGTTATATGATATTGTTCAAACTAAAAAATTTGTTTATTATGATAAACAATCTGATGACAATACTATTGTTAATTTAAGAAACAAACATCGTATTATTAATCGTATTTTTAATGATAAAAATTTATCGTACAATTCTTTAATTACTAGTACATATGTTAATAGTAAATTAATTATTAATGATAATATCAAATATACTTCTGATTTGCAACAATTAAATGAAGATTTAGAAAACTTTTATAAAGATAAAAATTTTTATAATTCTTATTTAAGAGAAATTGTTACATTTGGAAATGTGGTTTTTTATTCAAAAGGTAATACAAACGCTAATATAGGCAATACTTCTAAAATTTATAATGAATCTAGTATCGATCGTATAAAAAATAATTGCGACTTTTTTATAGATACAGACAATTTAGAAAATGTAACACCTCAAAATGAACTCGAGAGTAATGTTATTACATATTTGGATTTTAGTTCTAAGTATGATGGCGACATTAAATTCACAACTTATGTAAAAAAGCCATCAAATATGCAAAACATTATGTATGACAATAAGGTTTCATTATCTTCTCATAATATTAATAAACAATTTGAACTATACGATGATTTAAATTATTTTAAATTTAATGAAAAATATTTTAATACAAACGAAAAAAAATGGTATGAATTTTTTGCTGCAAATACTTGTGATAGTAGATTAATGACAAATAATATTATTTCAAAACATGATTTAATTAATAGCAATACACATTTAATATCAAAAAGTGTAATATCAGAGTTGGAATCAATTAATTTTGATCCTACAAATAGTGATGAAAAAATATTAAATAAAAATCTACAACAATCAGGTTCTATTAATATTGAAAAATCTTCAAACTTTTCTCCGTATATTTTAACGCCAGATAATCAATTTGGGTTTGCATTTTCTTTTTCTCCTACTATTTCTCCTAATATTTTTAAACAATTAATAAAAATCAAAAAAGGCAAAACTAGATTTACATTACACGGTTATATATTAAAAAATAATCAAAAAATTGTTGATTTAACTCTACATAATTTAAATCAAAAAAATATTACTGGCGAAATTCGAACAAATAACGATTTTATTAACAACTCTTATGATAATATGTCATTAAAAAAACAAAACATTTTAAATATTTTTGATAGAATATATACTGGTAACTTTAATAGAAATGACAATGTCAATATTGAAAATAATATTAATAATAATGATGAATATGTAATAAAAAATGAAAATTTTACTTATATTAAACCTTATAATATTGTAGATGAAATTACAATAAGTTTTGATTCTTTTCAACCTACAAGCAATTCTCAAAATATTATTAATATTTCAAATTATTTTAATAATACTACGCAGAATCAAGAAAGATTATCTCAAAGAGAATTTAAAAGAATTTTATGGAATATTTCTTATAATGATTTTGCAGATGATTCAGCATTTGCACAAAATCCAAATAATTCAGCGTATTTACAAAAAATAAAAGATGAGGGATTCATTTTATTAATTGATACTGCTGCTTTAAAAGATTACATTTTTGAAATAAAAATAAATAATGAAAATATTAGTCCTGCTTTATTTAGATTAAAACATTTATATAATAAAAAAAATAGTTTTATTCAAACAAAAACCAGTTATATTTCATCATATTTTAACAACACATTTGAAATTTACAAATTTATCGGGCAAGAAGATTATAGTTTTAAAAGATTAGTTGAAAGAAAAATAAAAAACGAAGAAGATTCATTTGAATTATTAAGTCATTATAAAGATAAAAATAATTTTATTTATCCTGGTTCAAAATTATTAAATAACTTATCAATACTTCCTTATATTAATTTTATTGAAAATAAAGAATATTTATATGATGACAAAGAATGTTATGAAAAAATTATTAAAAGTATACTATTATGGAAAAATACAAATCAATTAACAAACATTGATATTTATAAAATATATACAATTGCCAAAGCAACATCGATTTATAAAAACCAAAAAAACGAAGAGTATTTTGTGAAATATTTAAATAATTTAGGAGATTTAAAAGACTCAGATGAATTATTCAGTATTTCAAATACTGAATCTATATATTACAATAAAACATATAAAGAAATATACGCTATAATTTATCATAACTTGCTTACTCAAGGATATGCATCATTGGTTGCAGCGCTTTTAGCAATTTTTGAATTTGCGTCTGTTATTTCAACAGATATTGCATGGGATATTTCAACTGTTGGTGATAAAAGATATTTAAATCAATATTTTAGTATGAATAGATATGGAAATTTCTCAGATTTAATTAAACAAAGATTATATACGACTGTTGTCGATAAAGCAATTGTTAAACATGTAATAGAACAAAAATTCATAGATAATATAACCGGTAATGAAATTACAAATTTTAATGATGATAGATTAGTTAGAAATAAATCAAAAAATTTAAGTTTAATTGACGCTGGATATAAATCAATTAATGCTCAAGGCGAAAAAGTAAGTTGGGATGGGGAAGATTTTTACAACAAAATACATATCTTATATAACGATAAAAATACAATTGAATTCGTATAATTTATTATTTTTAAAATTTTATTATTTTAATAAATAATAAATAAAAGAGAAAAATTAATAAATGTCTGGAATACTTGATAAAAAACAAAGATTGATTGATTTTAATTTAACTTCAAATGGATATAAACAAATCGCAAATGGTGATTTACGTTTAATTTATGCAACTTTAACAGATAAAAATGCCATTTATGATATTAAACAAAATGAATATAATATTGCAGATTTAGATGCCATGTCATTTTTTTTTGAAACTAATAACAGTTTTTATGATAATATAAATATTGAATTAGATTTAACAAGAACTGCCAATTTTAGTTTAAAATCAAATGTTAATGGCGAGATAGTAGATTTAAATAATAATCAAATAATATCATCGTTAAATTTAAATACAACAGAAATTTTTTCTAATATTGCAACAAATATCTCAAATAATTTATTTCAACAACAAATTGTACTGACAGATAATCAATTCGAATTAGATAATGATATTTCATTGTATATTTCAAAAATAAATGATTTGAATTATATACCGTCAGATGAAATTAATATAAATAGTTTTTCGCCAACAATTCGCATAAATAATATTAGTAATTATAACACTTTAGTTGATAGAAATTCAACAAATATAGACTTGTCACGAACTTCATTATTAGAAGATGATAGATTTCAATATAAATTAAATTATTTATTTTTGCCTCCTGATAATTTAAATCGTGACGTAACAACATTTAATGATAAAATTATGAATACTTACAATTTAACTACTGATAAACGTATTCCTCATAAAATTATTTTAAAAAACTTTTCATTAAATGCTGAAGATGCTGAACGACTTGTACGAAATCTTTTTCATGTTAATGACAATCAAGTGATTAATGGAAATATGTATGTTGATTTATTATGGAATGATTTTAAAAAAAGTCCTGTATTATTTGACAATGATAATAAATCTGAATATTTACCTTTAAATTATGATGATTTATTAAAAGGTGCATTAGATATTTTAGAAAATGAAAATATTGCAAAAAATATTTCAAAAATAGAATTAAGTTTTGAAAAATTTGAAGAAAACGTTGATTTCATATTAAATCTTTCAGAATTATTTATTGATGCAGATAATAACACTTCAAAGTTTAATAAATTATTATTTTTAAATCATGGCGAAATTTTTACGACCACAAAACAGAAAAATATACAAATATATTCTGTAGGAAAATTATTTGATTCAAAATATGAAGTTGATATAGATAACTTTAACTTTCAGCAAGATAATAGTAGGTATATTATGGAAGATAATTATTTGTTTGTAAATTTATTTACTATTATATTAGAATAAAAAGGAAATAATTTTTATGTTAGAAAACACATTAGGGAAAATATTTAAAAGCGAGTTACCAGATACATCGGAATTTAAATCTATTATAGACGGACAAGAAATGTATCATTGGGTAAGCTTTTCGAAAAATAGAAAAGTTATTAAAACATTTATACAAATTGATATTCAAAATGCGAATGAATATGATTTAAGTTACTTTAAAACTGTTTCAATCAATAAAAAAAGAAATAGTTTATTTAATGAAGAAATAAATTCTGGTTATATTAAATTATTAAATCCAGATGATCAACAAGTTAATGTAAAAAATTTTATTTCAAATGAAAATTTGAATTTTAATTTGAATTTTATTAAAAGTAATATATTAGGCAGAAATTTAAGTTTATCAAATAATTTTAGAAAAAAGAATATAGAAAATTTTACGATTAGGTTTGCATCAGCTTTTAATAATGGATTAACAACAAAATTTTCTGAACAAACACAATCTTTTGAAATTGGATTAGCGCAAGATATATTTTTTGAATTAGAATATCCTATTTCAATTGAAAATAGTGGAAATATTGAAAGTGGATATTCTAAAGATATTTATGAATTATTCATTTATGCAATGAATAGTAAAGACGAAATTATAGATGTTAAAAAGATTTCAAATATAAATTTAAATTCATTTATTAGTTGGACTAATTCAGATGTAACACTTTTAAATTTAGATGATGTAGATTTTAATCGATTGTTAAATTTTAAAGTAGATGCTACAATTTTTAATAATTTAGCTAGAAAAGTTTATATAAATACAACAAATTATTATTGGGATGTAAAAAATAAATTATTAACTGAAAATTCAAATGATCGTAATATTTCGCCTATTGATTTTATTTCAATACAAGAAAATAATCAACCTATTGATAATGATTTAATTAATATTGATATTTCTCAAATTGAACTAGCACCGCTAAATACTTTATCTCTTATTTCAAATGTAGATTTAAGATTTAGTGAATATGTTGATTATAAAATTTTTATAAAAGTTAAAGATAAAAATTCATATATTGTTAAAAGATATCGCATCGAATTAATTGACAATAAAAGAAACAATTCAGAAAATATTCAAAATATTAATTCTTTTTTAAATGATACAAAAGTTAATTATTTAATAAATAAGAATGTTCTTGCTATAGAATTGATAGTAAAAAAGAATACGTTTAATAAAATATTTAATAACACTACCAAAATTGCAGCAATTAATGTCAATAACAATAACAATAATTTATCAGGTCAATGCTTTTCATATGAACCAAATCAAAATGATACTCCTGATTTAGATTTAACTGATAATTCAATTGTTAATCTTATTACTTCAAAAAATGAAATTGAATATAATTTCATGTTTTATATTATTAATCGTGAATTAACTCCTACTCAATTAACTTTTTCATTTTATACAGATGATTTTAATATTTATACTCTTCAAAAAGAAATAAAAATAATAAGAAATGAAATAAAATATGAAAAATATCTAACAATCACGAATAATAATAATTTTACAAATACTAAAAATTCAAATTTAGATATTAATTATAATATTAAAATAAAAAATTTTAAGAATTCAAATACTAATTTAGATAAATTATTATTAAGTTATGAAAATATCTTTTTACAACAATTAAGGGACAATATTGAAGCGAATATAGATAATTCGTCATTTGAAAGTAATATTTTCGTAATTGTTAAAAAAACAATTTTTCAAAAAGATTTAAATAATAAAGAATTTTATTTTATTTTTAATAAAAATTTAAATCCTAAAAATATCGTTGATAACTTTGAAGTAGATTTATTTTTAGATTTAAAATTTAAAGATGATTTAGAAATTCATAATTTATTCTCAATTGAAACTGATAATATAGATGTTGATATTGATACAAAATATATGTTTGAAGCACGATTAATTACTCTTCCTTTAGACTTTTTTATATTAGCTAATAATTTAGACACAATCGAAAGAATAAAAAATATTTATATGATAAATAATGAAAATGTTTTCGTGCCAAGTGATAATTTTTTGTTAGAAATATTTCAAATTTTAAATAAACTGAATAATAATGAAATAATAACATTAAATCAAATGCAATTTTATAAACTATTTAAATTTTATTCTATAAAAGAAACGAGCGCAAGTAATGAAATCATTATTCCTTCAATCAGCAGTCAAAAAAGTCAAATAAATCAATTCTTTTTTGAAAATGTTTTATATGAATTCGTAATTAGCGGCAAACCTAGTCCTATGTTATTTTTTACCATAAATTTATCTATAAACAATTTAGTATCTGATAATAATTCAATTATTAATATGTTTATAGATAAAATATCTGATCTTTTTGATGGTGTATATTTTAAAATAAATAATAATCTTATAAATTGTAATCAATTAGTTGATGAAAATGTAAATATTAAAAATTTATTAAACAATAATATTTCAGACTCTCGGGTTTCATTTAAAGGAAATGGTTTAGAAATTAAAATTGGTTTAAAATTAATATCAAATTTGGCAATTTATTTTCATGAATTATATGTTAAATCAACGCAAGATTTTTCTCCTTACTTTTTAAATTTTTTAAATAAAAATATTTATCTTAAAATAAACATTCCATCAAACTTAGAATTTAAAAGTAATCAAACTTCACATAAAGTCGAAATAAAAAATTTAAATCAACTTACGCAATATGTAAATATTGATTTTTATGAATTTGCAAGTTTCTTATAAAAGAATTAATTAGGATTTTTATTTTATAAAAATTTATATTTTAATAAATATAAATAAAATATTGTTTTATTAGTAAATAAAAGGGTAAGGTAATTTATGGCGATCTTCACAAGAGACTTGGAAAATATTAACGAATTAAATCAAATAAATTCAAAAAAAAATATAAAATCCGAATTATTACAATTTATTAACTTTCAAAATGAATCAAACGATTATGATTATCAAGACATTCGTTTTGAATTAGATATTAATTTTTATGAACACTCAAATAATAATAAAAATATTTTTAGAAAATTAAAAAATTTAAATAATGTTCAAAACGAAAATTTATTTAATGTATTTTATAAATCAAGTCGTTATAACTCATTAATATTTAGCGCATTTGAAAGATTAGTTTATGCAGTAAAAGAAGAAGAAAATATGTTTGCTGCAAATATGGAAAGAATATCTGAACATCTTAAACATTCCAAAAAAAATAGATTTGATTTATTACATAATTTTGCAGATAAATTACGGAATGTTTTTCAAGTTACTGATGAAGTTTTATTAAATAATAACAATTTTTCGACTACAGCTTTAAATTTAAAATACATTAGAAATGATATTTTAAACATGAACATTAATCATAATATTTCAACGAGTTCTGTTTCGATACCTTTTTCAGATGGATCGATTGCAGTTAATATACCTAATAGTATTAAAATTGAAAGTTTATTTAATAATTTTATAAAACAAAATCAAAATTTTTCAAATAATGGTTTAACTTTTTTAAAAAATTTTGTAGGTTTTAATTTTATAGAAATTTCTCAAGATAATAAAATTAAAAATAATGATAAATTATTAAGTTTAATGTCTATTACAACTGCTATTAATAACATTTTAGATTATTCGTTTGATAAAGCATCTTTAAATTCAATTTTTAAAGGAATTTATACAAATAAAGAATTAAATAATAAATTTTCTTTTGTTAATATCACAAATGAACCTTGCTTAGAAAGTGATATATCAAAAGAAATTTTACCTTTAAAATATTTTAATACTGAATCTTTAGATAAAGATTTTGTAAATTCTAAAATTACTGAATATAATAATATTGTATTAAATTTACCTAATATTAAAAAATTATCAAACAATCAAGAAATTATCCCTAATAATATCTTTTATCACGAAAAATTTTTATGTAATGTGGCTAATAATAGTTCTAAAATTTTATCAAATAGAATAAATTATCAAAAAAAATACCAAATAAATGAAGTTGATTTGTTGCCTAGTGCAAAACTTTTTGAGACATTATTTGAATATACAAAACCTTCATATCCTTCATCTGATAGTTATAATCAAAATAGTTTAGTGTCTATTAATGATAAATCAATAAACAATTATATGGAAGTTTTAGTTTTAATTGCTAATAGCGTAAAAACTGCTAGAATTAAACCTACATACGGATTAATTAAAAGTGAAAATTTACTCGAACATATTAAAACAAGAAATCCATTGAGTAAAATCGTGAAGGGTCTGTTCAGTTATCAATTTGAAGATAATTCTTCAAACTTTACGGCTCAAATTATAAAAAGTAGATTGTTATATAATAAAATCGTAAAAACGTATAAAAAATATAAAATATCAAATACACGTGAAAATCTTATAAAAACTTTTTCTGATGAGTTATATGTAAATGAATTTTTAGCAAGAAATATCATTAATTATGATAATACAACTAATTTAAGCACAATTTTTCAACAGCAAGAAAATATTTTATCTTTTAAGTCCCAAAAATTTAATAAAAATTTAATTATTAATAACTTTAATAATGAATTTAAAGGAATATTAGGCGAAAGTAACGCTGATGATTTTATTCAAGCACAATCTGATAACTTATTATCAAATGTTTTGAATGTTAATCGAAATGTCAATTTTAATTCTATTAATTTAGATCTATCGGCAGGATCAGAAAGATTACAAGGTTCACCTCTTTATAAAGATTTTGACGAGCATTTTAAAAAAATAAAGCAATTATCAAATGAATATTTTAATGATAATTTAAATGAATTTAAAAATACTAGCACTTTTTTAAAATCTATACAAAAAATATGTGCAGATAATTTTGATTGGCATTTAAGAAAAGATAGTAATAATAATAACACATTACACTCATCTGCACGTGCAGATTTGTTAAATAATACATCTATCTTGTGGCTCTTTAATGATTCATGTAAAGAAATGAATGAAAATGATAAAAAATCTTTTCAAAATAAATTTGCCTCTTATTTAATGTGTTATCTTTTAATAAAAGATATAAACAATGATCAAGTAAAAGAAAAATATAATAAATCAATTGATAAATTTATGAATGAAGAAGGTCCTACATCTGATTCAATTACAGAAATTGCTCCATTTTTTTGTTTTTTTAATAATGAAACACAAAATATAATCGAGAGACCGTTTGATAATATTTATTACAAAAACACTAGTCAAAATGAATTTGAAACAAATGGAAGAAGCGAACATTTCTTATCAATTCCTAACCTATTATTTGAAAAAAATTTAGATATATCTTATAATGTACCACATAAATTATACAGTAATTCTAACTTACCAATGAATGATGATGATAATAATATTAAACGAAATATTATGTTAACAGGTGTCAATAAATGGTCTAAATGGTCTAGTGCAGATATTAATTTGTATCCTCCAAAAGATGTTAATTTTATTCCACAATTAGTTTTAAAAAAAATAAACAATAAATTTAAATATTTCATATATAATTACGCTCATATCAAAGATTTTAATAATATTGAAACAACAAATTTCGATTTTATAAAATTATTGAGTAACGAATATATAATAAAATCGTTATTAAATCCAGAATCAGCTTTACAAGAATTTAATAATAAAATCGAAAAATACACTTATAATTTTGAAACAAAAAATGATTTTTTGAATGTTATGACATTTAAAAATTATTATAGAAATATTGTATCCAATGATGCTTTAGAAAATAATATCTTTTATAAGTTAGTATCTTTAATAAAAGATATTATTGTTTCAATTCCGCAACTTCAAATTTTAACAGGTATAAGAACACAATTTATTGATTTTGATGCAATATATAACGCAATTTCAAATAGAACAGATAATCCAGATTTAATTGAAATTAAAAATATTTTAATTAATATATTAACTGTAACATCTTCAATTTATTGTAAAATGTTTAATTCTTTACAATCATACACTAATTTAGCAGATAGAATTTCTGAAAGCAATTTTTTCTTTGAAAATTCTGAAGATATACAACGTTCAATTGGCCTAATTAATAATAGTGAAGAAGAAATTAGTCGATTTTTAGGCAATCTCTCACCGTCTCAGTTAAAAAGTTATGCAAACAGTTTGTATATAAAAAAATCAAATTTATTTTTGCAAAAAATTATTTCAAAGAATGTTAATGACGTTCCTGTTTATTTTGAAGTTGAAGAAATAAAAAATTTATCATTTGCATCTAAAAAATTTGCTTATCTATTAAAAGAAATATTCGGTTTACAAAATAAAGAAATTTTTATGATTCTTGACCACATTTCTACTAAAAAATTATTATTTTCAAATGAGTATTATACTAATGAAAACCCTGTTTTTGGAAGGTATAAAGACATGAATGAAACTTTTGTTGAGGCAACTTCTTACAACGTACTCACAGAGAATCAGGCGAAAAATTTTCTTAATTTTAAACGTACACAATTATTAGAAAATATGGAAAACCCTTTTGAGATATTTAACTTATATAATGCAAATTTATTTCAATTAATTCCAGGAGTAAAAAATCAAAAAACAATTCAAACCTCACTAGATGTTAATAATTCTATGCAAATTGATCAAGCTAATTATGTATTACTTTTATCAAATAACCTATCTATATTAAATTTATTTAAATGTGGTGAAGATGTATATTTTAAACAATTTGAAGAAAGTGGTTTTTTTAATTTTAATATTGGAATTGACCAAAGAAATAGAAATATTTTTATAAATTATCGTGAATTCGAAAGAATGCATGAAAAATGGCAGGCTCTTAGTTTAGCATCAATGGAATTAACAGAAAAATCAGACGAAGAAGATTTAGATTATTCTTATATAAATCGTGAAAGTGATAATACATTTAGGGGTAATACAAAAGTAATTACATCAAATTTGTCAACTACTGATTTTGGCAGCAACTTCGTTTATGGTTATAGTTATAGAACTGTAGAATCGGCTTTATTACCTGTTCAAGAAGAAGTACAATCTAATTCAATATCGGTAGTTGAAATTGCAAATAATTTAAGTGCAAATGATGAAAATCGTATTGATTTAAATGATGTAATTTATTTAAAAGTGTCTGATTACAATCATTCGGGAGAGGCATATCTTAATAAAAAAAACTTTTTCTTAAAAAGTAATATAAATGCAACAAATATATTTCATGATATTGTTAATTTTTCATTTGATACTGATTTATCATACAATATTAATGAATCATCAAATGAATTTGAGCGCTCTTCAGGATTATCTGACATTTACAGTTATCCTGACTTTTTAGGGGTAAAAAACATTGGAAATAATTATTTATCAAAATATGAAAGTTTATTTGCTCAAAAATATGTTGATTTTAATTTTAATTGGTATAATCACGTAATGCATGGGTTAATAACAAATGATTTAGGCCTATCAATGTCGTATGATTTTTTATTATATTATTATAAAAACTTTTTGGATGATTTTAAGTTTTATTATCAACAAATCGTAGATAAAAGAAATAGATTTATTAACATTGATTCCCATGATTTATCTGTTTCACGAGCGATAGATGTTTTAAAAAATTTTAATAATAGTAATAATGCTAATTATTTAAATAACAATGAACTTTTTGAAATTGCAATAGATAATAACAGACTTCAAAAAAATTATTTAAAATCATTTATAAAAACTAAAGCAATAAAAAACATAGTAAATCCACAAAATTTTATTTTTTTTCTTCCTAATAATTTAAGCACACATATTGAAAAAATAATTTCATTAAATACGAATGAAATTAATAATAACGGTGATTTTTTAATGTCATATTTTGATGATTTTTATATTAAAAAATTATGGGAAAAGTCAAAAATAAAAAATGAGTCTGGAAATTTTGTATATGACATGAAAGATATTATGAAAAATTATGAATATAATTATCTTAGTGGTTTTTATCTTTTTTTAATAGATGAAGAACCAAATATTGTAAATAATCAATCAAAAGATTTATTAGGTTCACATATTTTATCAGTGGGTATTGATAATAAACACAAGTTGGATAGAGACGATATAGTGTTAATTAAAGTAGAAATGATCGATCATGATTTCCCTGATTTAGTTTGGGAACCTAAAATTTTTGAATTTTTTTCAAGTTTTGAAGATATTGAAAATGTCTTTTTTCAACATTCAAGTTTACTATCGACAGATAACGCGAATATCAACGAGAATAATCCACCAATTATGATAAATTCTTTTTATTCTGATTATACACTTGACGAAGTATCACTTTCTAATTTTCAGTCTTTAAAAGATACTATGGTCCGAAAAGAAAATACATTTTTTAATAATTTAAATTTAGGAAATAATATTGGATCTGTTAATTATGTAGGTAATACTTCATATTTAAATCCATTTTTGACATTACATAATGAAAATGATATAATTAATGCTTTACTTGAAGTTAATAGTAATTTTATTGAATCAAAAATACCTTATGAACTTAGAGATATATTGTCTACAATTGAAAAAGAAATGATTGTAAAACAATTAATTAAAAGATGTGTGCATAATCAAAAAATAAATTTAAAATTGAGAAAAACTAATAAATTATTGAATGGGTTTGAACCAACGATAGAATCAATTCCTTTAAAATCAGGAACAATTCAAAATCAATTAATGAGTAATTATGATTTAATAGTATTAGATAAAATTTATGATTTGTTTATATCAGATTATGTATCAGAGAATTCTGAATTTAATAATATCAATGAAATGTATCCTTTTACATATGAAGAATTATTAACTGCGGTATTTAAAAATACTTATACATTAAAATTAAATACTGATTTAGTTTTAAGTAGTTATACTGATTTGAAATTTCATTCATTAAAATTAACGAATAATATAAAATTAAATAATTATTTATACTTTTTAGATAAATTTACAAGATCAATTTTACCTGATGTTCAAACATTAATATCACCTGAATTTCAAAAAATATATAACTTATCTGTTAATCCTAAAGATTTTATAATTGCAGGTTTAGAAGGACAAAATAATAATTTTATTCCATCATCTACTGAATTAAAATTTATTGAAGTGTACAATAACGTTTTAATTCACAATGATGCTGGTGAATTAATTACTAAAAAAATACTAATTGATGAAATGTATACAGAACCTAATCTTATTTTACGTTTAATTTCTGAAAATACACCTGAAATTGATAATGTTTCATATTACCGTGTTTTTAAAAATGATTCAACGCAATATGTTCCTAAAAATGTATCATATCGTATTACCACAACAGTTTTGGAGTAAAAAAGAAAAATGAATAATAATAATTTTGATATTCTTAATTATGATATTGCCAAATTTGACATTAATGTTGAATTTAACTATCATTTTTATGATGAAGAAACAGAAGATATAAATCCCATAAATGATGAAATGATTAATTTAAAAATTGATAATTCTAATATGAACATGTCAAATAAAATTGTAATATCATTAAAAGATTTAAAGCAAAGAGTGTTTTATGATTCTAACATTTCATTTATTGAAAAAATAGATGATAATGCATTATCAATGATAAAAAACTATTTTCAATCTTTGAATTTAAATATTTCTGAATTTAATGGTGTTCAAATGATTAATTATTTTAATTCAAATATTTCGTTTGAAGATAAATCTATGAATTTTATAAGTAATTTAAATGAAAAAAATAGAAAAAAGATATTAAATTCTTTTAACATTTCACCTAATCAATTTTCAGATCTAACTAAATTTAATCAAAAAAATATAACTTATGGTACAAATTATTTGTCAAATATTATTAAAAGTAAAGAAAGAACGCAATATGGGCAAGATTTTAGTTTTAATGAATTATTAAAAAATATAAATTTTTCAGAATCAAATAACGGAACATTATTTGATTCTGAAAATATTAAAAATGATAATATTACACATCAAATTAGCTTATCATCTGAGACTGTTAATAATTTTTTAAGAAATAAAAGATCGAGTGCTTTAACAACAAATAATAATGATAATACTCCAATTATTATGCAATTTAAACCTTTTTTTGTGTCAGCTATTAATGAAGATGAAAGTATTATAAAAAATGAAACTGGCGTAGCCTTTGTAGGATTTTTGATTAAAAAAAATATTAAAGATTTCAAAACGCTTACTACTAAATTTAATGTAGCATCACAATTTGTATATGTTGATTATAAAAATTTTGATGTTGAACAAATTACTTTATATGATGGTTTTTTAAAATATACTAATTCTTATTCATATGAAATTTCTCCTGTTTTTTATGTAGGATTATATAATTTTGAGGGATATGATATTTTTAATTTTCCTTTGATTTCACATAATATAGTGTATACACATTCAAAATATACATCTTTTATAAAAGCTATTGATTTTTCAACACCTGAGCCGCCGAGTGGATTTATTGCCAAATTTATACCTGAATTATTTAAAGCTGAATTGACGTGGTGTAATCCTACAAATCCTCAAGGTGATATTGTTGGATTTCAAATTTATCGTAGGGAGAGTTTAACTGAAGCGTTTAAATTGATTAAAATGTATCTAATAAAGGAAAAAAGTGAATTTAAATATATGGATTTTTTTAGTGATAATGTTGATCCAAGTATAATAAAAATTTCAGATACTCGTTCATTAGATATTGAAATGTTTTCATTTATTGACAATGCTGTTGATTTAAGAAAAAAAACATATATTTACGCAATTTGTTCAATTGATGCACATGGATATGTTTCAAATTATTCTTCACAAATAGCGTTGAGGTATTCAAAAATATATAATAATTTGATTATTGATAAAGTTAGTGATCAAAATGCGCCTAGGTCATATCCAAATTTATATATTCAAAGAAAATCTCAATTATTTGAATATGATGATATGTTATTTGATTTAGTACCTTCTTTTAAGAATAAAGAAAAAATTAAGATTTATTTTACACCTGACGCTCTTAATTTATACGATAAAAATACACCTGATTCACTTGTTAAAACATTTGACATTAATAATAAATATCAATTAACTGTTACAAGGATTAAAGATTTAATTACAAAAAATATATTATTTAATTTTTCTCCTTAATATTTTTAACATACAAATAAATAGAATATAATTAAAAATAAAAAATAAAGGATTTAAAATACTATGGGATTTTTAGATCATACAACTAATAATGTTATTATTGATGCAGTACTAACAGAACGTGGTCGTGAATTATTAGCTAGAAATGACGGTTCATTTAAAATTGATGCTTTTTCATTTGGTGATGATGAAGTTGATTATTCTAATATTGTTAAATACGGTTTAGGTACAGGTAAAGAGAAAATTGAAAAAAATACACCGATTTTTGAAGCGCAAACCAATGAAAATTTTGGTTTAAAGTATAATAATTTTACATTAGCAAATCCAAGAGGTAGAATATTATTTGTTCCTATTTTACAAAAATATAAAATGTCAGATATTAATCTTGTTGTAAACAATACAGTTTCACAAACTGTCAGAGTAATATCAACTATTCTCGACAAGCAACAAAGTGGAATTGACGCAAATTTAGCTGATAAGTTTTTTCAAATTAGAATGAACTCTTTATTATTAGGTGTTACGACTAGTCAAGGATTTGATAAAATTTATGATGACGATGAAAATTTTATAAGAACTTATAAAAAATCTGGTACATTAGCAAATGTTCTAGATGGACAAACAGTTGAAAATCGTTATTTATTAGATTTTAACATAAGTATTGTTAATTTAACTGAACAAGCTTTTGAAAAATTTGGTATTATAACAAAAGATCAAAACGGTATAATAACTAGCGGAATAATTGACACATATATTGAAATAGTAGGTATGTCATCAGGCGCTAGAATTATTATTCCTGTAAAAATTACATTAAATAACGTCTAAATAATATAAAAAGGTACAAAAATGGCAATAGGAAAATTAAAAACATTAGATAATATTGACAAAACTCAAGACGTTTCACGTTTAAATCAATTAATTGATATTATTAGCGCAGATATTAGTAGTAGTAGCAATAGAAGAAGATATTTATCTTTTATCACAGGTAATAATACCAAAGTTGAATCATCACTTTTTCAAACAATTTTTGATCAGGATCAATCATTACAAAGTGCAAATGCTTTATTTGATATTACTTTTGGGGTTTATGCAGATACAGATACTGATACAATGGAAATATTCGGGTCCACAGTTGTTGAATCTTTACCTAATAAAAAGATAGACAGCGCAGGAAAATATATTTTCGAAGATAGCACTTCTTGTATGATGAGAGAAAAAATATCTATTTATCGACAATATGCGCAAAATTTATTAGGAAATGCTAAATCTGTATTTAGAACTTCGCATAATGCAAATACAAGTTTAACTAACAATATTATTAAAGAAGCTTTATTTATTAATATTAAAAGATTATTTAAACGAGATCAAATTTCAAAAGGAACTGTAGGTTTAAAATTATTTAATAGAGTAGGAAGTAATTTAAAGTTGGAAGATAATGCTACTAATGCATCTAATGGTACATTATTTACATCACCTACAACATCAGGATATGTTGGTCAATCTTCTTATGAATTAAATAATGATTTAGTTGAAGAACCAGTATATCTGATTGATACAAACGCTTCAATTTATTATAATGTAGGTATTTCAGGAGAAGTTGGAACTTTAAAATTAGTATTAGGAAATAATGAACCAAAAAATTGCGGTTTAATATTTTATGACATGGGAATACTTGTGTTAGATGTAGATGTAATATTTAATTTAAATGATAATATTCAAGGTATAATTGATTTTCCTGATGAAACAACTGCTGATCAAGTGACATTTAAGTTATTTAATAATGTGAGTAGAAATGTTACAGTTGCTGATGGTAAAAAAGCTTTAGGAAATATAGTAGATGGTAGCGCTGTAAATGGCACTCTAAAACATTTTTTACAACTTGCGCCAATTGATCAAATTATTAATCATTTTTGTGAATCAAGATTTATTGATAGTACAGATACAGCTTTTACATTTCATAATGAAACAATCATAAATTCGACAATTTTTCATTGCAATGCCGCTTTAAGTGATTTTAACTATAGTTCAAATCCAACATATACTGATGAGAATGGAAAGATAGTAGTTGTTAAAAATTTAAATGATCAACCATTCAGTTATATTACATCGGTCGGTTTATATGATAATAGGGGTGATTTATTGGCAATTGCAAAATTAAGTCGTCCAGTTGAAAAAAATCCAACAAGCCAGTTATCGTTAAGAGTTAGATTGGATTATTAGAATAAATAATTTTTTCTTTTTTTTTTAATTTATTAAGATTTGATAAGTAATAATAAAATAAAAAAGGTTTTTTAAATGTCAATTATTAATTTAACTGATGCTGATAGAAATAGTGAAGAAATACGATTATCTTCATATAAGGAATTTAAAACAAAATCAATATACACAAATGACATTTCTAGTTTATTTAATCAAAATATTAATGATTCATCTGCAATTACTGTTAATAATTTTCCAACCGATGAATATACATCTTATGGTTTAATTCCTTTATATTCATATAAAACAAACAGGGTAAAAGAAATAGGAAATGGTGGAAATACTCAGGTCAATGTAGCTAGTTATAAAAAAAACATATTAAATAATGATAATACAGAAAACGTTTTTGAAAATCAATATAATGCTTTTCATAATTTTAATGCTCCTGTAATTAGACAAAATGTGCCTGATCAAAATGAATTAAATTCAAATTATTTTGGAATAAAAAGATTAAGTCAGGAATTAAGAGCTTTTAGTCCTGTATTAAATAAAAAAAACATAGTAAAAAAATTATATAAATCAAATAAGTGTTTATCTGATGGTCGTTTCTTACAACACTTTAATTATAATTTTTACAATTATAATTGTTTTAATTTTTTTAATATTTTGCCAGGTGGTTTAGTTAGTCAAGATTATAAACCGAATTTTATTAATAATTCTCACAAAAACGCCTTAATTTATTCAAATACTGCATTAAATATCAATCAATTGACTAATAATAACAAAATAAATTTGGATATTAATAATAGTTTATCTATTAACTTCTGGATTAATCCAAAAAGAACTGCATTAATTAATAAAAAATATAATCCTGGATGTATTTTACATATTCCAAATATGATTTCAATATATCTTGTTGCTGATTTCACAAAATTAAATGGAAATAATCAACCTGTTGAATTTAAAATATTATGTTTATTAGGAGATGATTCGAATAAATTGCCAGGTAATAATTCAATTACTAAATTTATACAATCAAATCAAAATTTAATATTAAATACTTGGCACAATATATCTATTGTTATTAATCGCGAAAATGTATTATTATATATTGATGATGCACAAAACAGCTGGCAAACAACAAACAATATTTCTGTTGAATTAAATATTCAAAATAATTTTACCATTTTTACAATTGGTAATCGATTAAATAACGAAACAAGTGATGTGTGGTCAGAAATAAATAAAGAAAAATTAAAAAATTGTTTTTTCAATGTAGAATCATTTAAAGAACAACATATTAATACTTCAGAAATAAATGCAAATTATCAAACTAAATTATCAAATGATTTAATTAATTGGAATACTGATATTTTTGATTTAGATTTAAATAATGCTGATTATAGTAAACAGTCACAAGCTTTAAATGCAGAATTATTTAATTTGATGATTTTTAATGATAATATATCGATTAATATTTTAAAAGATTATGCATATGGTGTTACATCAGTTATAAAAGAAAAAAATTTAAGTTTTTATTTACCATGCGTATATATTTCTGATTTAATCAAAAGGAAAGGATATATTACATTAGGTGCTAAAGATAATATAGCGTATAGATCTTTTGTAAATCCATATTTTGCTCATAGAATATATGGTCATGAATTATCAATTGAATCATTTTCTCTAGACATTGTTAATTTAAGAAAACCATATATTTTAGGAATGAATGGACAAGAATATACAGATTCTTTAAGCACAAATGCGTTTAATTTTGGAGAAAATCTTGACGAATATTTATTTGATGACGTTAAAAATTTAAAAATAAATGTCGTAAATGATTTTTTTAAAAAACATCTTTCTCCTACAAAAATATTAAATAAAATCATGACAAGCAATTTAGTTTTATTAGATAGAAATTTTTTAGATAAAAATATGCAATTTGATAATATTGTGTATAGAAATAATTTTATATTACCTTGTGATAATGGCTTATGTAAAATTGATTTAAATAAAATTTTTGAATTAGATAAAATTAAAAATGTTATAGGTGAAAATAGCAGTATTTTTTATGAAAATAATAATCCTTATTATGTAAATATGAATAGTTTATTTGAATCATCAAAACAATATTCTTTTCAAAATTGTGATGAATTTTTTAATAATAATAATTTGAAAGATAAAATCAAATTTATATATTCTTTTTCTAATTTTACAAATGAATTATTGTTTGATACAAATAATCAAAATTATATTCAAAAAATAATATATGATAAAATGCCTGATGATTTAGGATTATCATCGTTTTTTAACAAATTAAAATCTTTTAATAAAAACAAACATATATTAAGTAATTCAATTTTTAAAAATATTGATGGAAAATATGATCCGTCAATTAATCAACCTGAAAATATTAATTGGACTAGTAAGTCTTTTGACAATCATACCGTGTTATATTCAACATATTTTAATTCTCATTTAAGTATTGAAGGTGATTTAGCCGAGACTCATAGTGTTTTATTTGATATATCTAATTTGTTTTATTCGTCTAAAATTAGAAATAAAAATATTGAAATAATTGATGTCGATTTAGCAGGTAGTGGTGGTGCTTTAAATATAAGAGTAAAAGATAATGGTTATGGTGGAATGTATAGAGCTGATTGTAATGGAAAACATGCAACTTGGGCCCATATTGGACATGCTTTTTATTCTGATGGTTTACTTAATATTTTACATCCTGGTTTAAGTAATTTCGGTGAGAATAATTTTAGTTTTTTATTAAAAGGTGAACATAATTTATATACTTTTCAAATTGATATACCTATCGAAAGAGGAGATTTAAATCGTTCAATTAATCCGACGTATATTAAAGGATTAAAACCTTCAGGTGATTTATCAGATTTGCAAGAAGAAAACTTTGTATATTTAACAGGTGTAAATTTGCATGATGAGAATTTGAATATTGTCGCAAAAGCTAATTTTGCTCAACCTATTGTAAAAAGAATTAATGATAGATATAATATTAGATTAAAGATGGATTTTTAAGAGATGATTTTAGGTTTAGATATTTCCTCGAGTATTGTAGGAATTTCAATTTTTAACGATGATAAAACTTTATATGATTTAAGATATGTTG
>JACCDO010378276.1_pt1 | contig 36185 bp, 49 predicted proteins | sample 7446101 | NCBI WGS metagenome assembly JACCDO01 (sample SAMN15323440, study PRJNA562643) | freshwater metagenome | isolation source: river surface water | place: USA:Blue River Watershed | collected 2017-08-16 | reverse complement strand
TTTAGAAATCACGACTATTAGAATTAATGCAGCAGTTACCAGCGTGAGACTCCATTATTTTACAGCTATAATTTTAATTTATTATCTATATAACAACTAAATATAAATCCATTTCAATGCTTACCGGTTTACAAGGTGTGCAAATTCTTGAAAAACCTTGAAAAAAATTTAAGAACTTAGACTAGAAAAAGCGAAGCTAATATTCTCTTATTTATTGTAGCAAGTATTGGGTTACACGATGAGTGAAGAGGATATTAGTGTGTTTGTTGGTAATCTGGGTAGTGTCGAGGGACCTGCTGACATTCGTTTATTTTTTGAGAAAGAAAATTTTGTAGTAAAAGGAATAGAAATGAAATTTGGTTTTGCTTTTGTGTATATTGCAGGTATATCATTACATGCACTCATCTACTTATATTTATTACTCATCTAACTCATGCTTACTCAATTGTAAATCAGGACTAACAACAACTGGTCAGAATGCGCGAGATATTATCCCTTTGTTACATCATAAAACATTGTTTGAAGGTATTCTATTAACTCTGTGCTAACTTACTTGCTTACTTACTTATTCCCTCTCCCTTGTTCAGGTGGAAAAGAGTTGACAGTAGAAATAGCGAAAGGAGGAAATCGTAGTAATGAGCGAAAATCAAAAACAGAAGGACCAACAAATAAGTTATTTGTGCTTGGATACAATCCAACAGCCGTGAAAGGAGAAGAAATAAGGTGCTTGTACTTACTCACTCGATCTTACTCTTGGTCACTCACATATCTTTATTCAAAGGGGATTATTTTCTGAAATTGGTAAAGTAGTAAATGTTTCAATGAGAAAAACATTTTGTTTTGTTCAACTTGATTCAGTTGATGCAGCTAGAAGGTATTTACTCATTCATTCACTCAACAAATCAATCAATAACTCACTCAATCACTCACTACAGAGCATTAGATGCATATCATGGCAAGGAGTATCTCGGTGGTTTATTGACGATTGAATTCACCAACAAGAATCTAGACCCTCCACACCAATCACATCGCCAGGATTCCCGAAGAAATGGCAATTATTCATCACGTGACCGTGACTACCCACCTCGTGATTATCCACCTCGTGACTATCCACCTCGTGATCACCACACATACCCACCTCGTGACCACTCTTCTCGTGATTATCAGTATGACTATCCTCCGCGCGACTATCCTCCTCGTGACTACCCTCCTCGTGATTATTCATATGATTATCCTCCTCCACCACGAGATTATGCTTATCCTCCGCGTGACTATCCTCGTCCAGACTCGCCACCAGTTGATAGTAGATCCTCTCAGTTACCTCCAAGGCAGACTACTAATCGTCCTCGTCAACATGAAGGTACACACTCAATCGCTTATTCATTTATTCATTCATTTACTCACTCATTCATGCACTTGCAGGAAGAGGTGGTATAATTGCCCATAGCACTAGCAGTGGCCCAGATTACTCGAGAGGGAGAGGGCGGGAATCGTCAAGATCAAGGTCGAGGTCAAGAAGCCGATAATATTTATGTATATACGTTAAATAAACAGCATTACCACTAAAACAAGCTCGCTTGTTCAGTCACTCACCCAAGCACTTACTCACTCACTTACTCGCTCATTTTGGTTTTGGATAGATCAATGTTTGTGCGAATAGAATGCTGTTGGTTAGGAACCCAAGTAAGTAGCCGTTGAGTATTAATGGATCACCTTTGTTCAGTTGAATAGTCGTAAATACGCGGATTAAGTTACCTATGAGTGAGTGGGTGAGTAAGTGGGTGCGTGAATGAGTGAGTCTTGTGAGTAGGTACCTCCCATGCTCATGAGGGCGGAAATTATCGACCAAGCAGCTGTTTTAGTTTTGAATGTCAACAATATTTGTGGTATATTGGCGTAATTGCACAGTAATATTGATGCCACCTTCAGTGAGTGAGTGAGTGAGTGAGTGAATGAGTAAGTGAGTCAGTGAGTAAGTAAGTAAGTGAGTGAATGAGTGAGTGAGCGAATGAGTGAGTGACCTGCAAGCCATTCAATATCTTAGTTGGTATCGTTACTTTATACAAGAATCCTCCAATAGCAGCTAATACAGCCGTTAAAACATAAAATTCATTCATTTTATTTTGATAAAATGAGATTAAGCCTAAGATTCCCACACTTTGTACCACTAAAGCAATTAGCTCGATATACGTTGAAATTGCAAATCCTTGTATAGTAAGTAAGTAAGTAAGTAACAGTAAGAGAGTGAAAGCGAGTAAGGTCGAACCTTTTTTATATGGGTAAATACAGGCGATACCCATCCCAATAATGTTATACACCCATGTTGCAGTACTGAAACCGTCGGCGTTTTTATTTTTGTATAAATTTAATGCAATTGGTGTATATAATGACATTGCACCGATCCCCATGACATACCCCAGCGCCTATGAGTAAGCATGAGTGAGTAAGCATATGTGAGTAATATTCAGTTGATGAATACATAAATACCTTGGCAACTAAATTTCCCGCAGTTCCAGTAGCAGCGGCAGATGCACTTCCTACAATTGCGGTATTGCTCACACCTAAAAAAGTTGATTATTATATTACTGATATGGAAAGAATGAATTATCAAGATTTTCGTACTTGATTTCATGATATTATTTGATTTTAACAATGATTTCTTGGCAGTTTTTAGAGGCTGATATGACAAAGCCACTGCTACTAGTTGCATCAAGCAAATTGCAAAAATCATCCGAGTAAATGCCATTATGTCCTTCTTTTATGAAGAGATACGCACCAACTTTTTTGTTCAACTTGACTCTTTCCACACCATTTTTTTTTGAGTTTGGAAATTTGAGAAATTGACTGAGTCAATAGCATGTTGCAGCGAGGATCACGCGTGGCTGTTGCCATGTCGGGAGGTATAGACAGCAGCATAAGTGCATGGCTACTAAAGGAAAAAGGATTTGATGTGACAGGTGTGTATATGCGTAATTGGGACGTGCAAGACGAGGTATCTTCAGGTTTGGATTTCTTTCACTTACTTCTACTCTTACTTCATAATCACTCTTCTACTCACTTATTAGGTAAATGCACTGCAATCACAGATGAGTTGGACATGATTAACGTATGTAAACACATCGGCATCAAGCATGTAGCTGTGGACTTTGTTAAAGAATATTGGAACGAAGTCTTCATCCCATTTATAGACGCGTATAAAGGTGAGGCAATCATTCACTGATTCATTCCCTTACTTTTTCACTCACTTACTCCATTTATAGGTGGATATCGGACTCCCAATCCTGATATTGCGTGCAACAAACATATTAAATTTAATTATTTAAAAAAATTTTGTAATGAAAATTTAGGTATTCATGCACTTGCCACCGGGCATTACGCGCAACTGGGCACTGACAGTCATGGTAACCTCGCTCAGTCACTTACTCACTTACTCGCGCATTCACTCACTGACTACATAACGCAGGAAACCCTCAATTAATGACTGGTGTAGACAAGCAAAAGGATCAATCGTATTTCCTCTGTAACACGCCGAGTTCGTTGTTAGAAAATGTATATTTCCCGGTTGGAAGTATGCACAAGAGTGAGGTAAAGCGTCTGGCTGCCAAGGTACTCACTCACTCACTCACTCACTTACTCACTCTACTTACTTAACTCACTCACTCACTCACCTACTTACTCACTCACTCTTATTGACTCACTTGCTTACTCTAGGCACTGCCGGGACTGAGTGTTACAACGAAGAAGGAGTCAATGGGCTTGTGCTTCATTGGAAAAAGGAATAATTTTTACAGTTTCTTGGGGAATTACTTAGACCACACACCTGGTAACTTTGTTGATATTCAAACTGGACAAGTAGTGGGTCAGCATAAGTCGAAGGAATGGTATACTATAGGTCGGTGCTACCTCTCTCACTCACCTACTCACTCACTCACTCACTCACTTACTCACTTACTTACTCACTTACTTAGGTCAAAAGGCTAAATTGTCGGGTAATATCGACAAGTATTACGTCGTGAAGAAAGCCGTTAATACAAGTGATATCTTCGTAGGTATCTTACTCACTCACGCACCTACTCACTCACCTACTCACTCACCTACTCACTCACCTACTCACTCACCTACTCACTCACTTACTTACTTACTCATGAAGGTATGGGCAAGAACCATCCCGCATTGTATTGTGATAAATTTTATGTACACAGTAGTAATGTCACTTGGATAACCGGTATTCCTCCACCGGAATTGATAGCGAGTCGCGAATTCCAAGGGAAGTACAAAGCTCGTTATAACCAGGTACAGCTTACTCACTCACTCACCTACCTACTCACTCACTCACTCACTCACGTACTCGCTTGTCAGCCAATGGAGTCATGCGTGATTCGCCTCGTGAAGAAAGCGGGTATTGACGTGCTCGAGATCGCGTCCGTTGCACCTGCGAGGGCCATAACAATAGGACAAATAGTGGCGTTTTACGACTCTACCGGCACGATTTGCTATGGCGGAGCCTCTATTGAAGAGGTTGGAGAGAGCTATTTTCAGTTGAAAAAACAAATTTTAACATGAGAAAAAGGAGGGATTAACAGTCCGAAATGAAGAGAAAAAGAGAAGGAACTAATGATACTTAATAACACTTACAACGCGTTGTTGTTACTCGCACTTAGGGATTTCAACCGAGCCAATCTAGCCGCTAAATCCGAGTCTGCGGAGTTACCCAATGAAGCAGAATCTGATGCTGTCGATGATGGTACCTACAAGTGAGTGAGTGAGTGAGTGAGTAAGTAAGTGAGTGAGTGAGTGCGTGAGTGAGTACCTCTAATGACAAACTTAATTGATTCAAACTTTTTCTAATTGCATTAAAATTTTGGGATCTTGGCGACGGGCTGTTGCTGCTGGACGGAGCGACGTCATTGCTGCTCTCTGGCTCACTCTGTGACAGCTTTGGTTCACTGCTTGGTTTACTCAAAATTTGATTTTTTACTAAAGGTTGACTGCTATTCTCCTTGATGAGTGAGTAAGTGAGTGAGTGAGTGAGTGAGTAAGCATGTGAGTAAGTAAGTAAGTAGTACCTTGTTATCTTTTTCTGTTACAATACTTGGTGACGAGGTAATTTGACTATTCGCGGCACTTACGATACTATTCGTGTGCAACACCGCTTGCGTCTCTTGTATCGTCAACTTCACCAAAGAATCAACAATAAACTTGCGCAAAGTTGACGAGGTATTCGCTTCCAAGTACTTGTGTATATCCATCAAGGGATTTGCTGCGCGGATCTCTTGTAATTGACGTATACACTGCATCTTGTCCTTAGCAGCACTGATTTGACCTATAATTTCGTCTAAACTTTCTTTTAACTCAGTTGTTACATTACCCACGAGACCGGCAGCAGGTGCAACAGTTGGTGATGTGGCAGTTGGTGAAATATTGAATATTATCTGATAAAGTAGGGATTTACTACTCACTTGTACATGCTCTAATACTTTGGTAAGCATGTCGCTGTTGCACTTGCTAGACACATCACTCACGACATTTTTCATGGTGACGTATGGCAACTCACCCATGGACTCCGCCCGGCTACTAGCCGTTACTCCGTTATAAAAATTATAAAATGTTTTATATAAAATAACTAGAATTTCTTGCCGTTTTTCTTCATCAACAGTAACAGTTAGTGCATGTAAAACAGCAGGAAGTACGCGAGTAACAAGCTTACAAGATGGCTTGATGCACACACTATAGGTGATGGATTTCATGAAGTATTGCAGCAAGTCAATCAATATAACCATGGTAGTAACGGCATCCCCTTGCTTGGACAAGTTCATGATAAGGGTGTCGATGGCACTCATGTACATGCCTGCCCCGCCAATATCATTGAGTAACACCGAGTTATCGCGAATAAGAACAAGAGATATAATATTATTGCGATAAATTTCATACTTTACCATAGGAGACAGCATGTTGAGAGCCTCTGGGATGGTGATCAAGGTGTACAAGGTGGTGATGGCCACGTTAATCACGCGACTCGTGACATGCGACGCGGCAAGGGTGCTGTAGTACTTATGAATATAGTTAACTAACTTTATAACCATGATTTCAAGGTGATTATTCACTTTTGGACTTACTAACATAGTGTTACTGATGTAACGGTCACCTTCCACCACGTCAACAGTGTCTAAGATAGACTGCAACACGCGGCAGGACTCGTAAGGAACGTCACCACGGGCGATTGCCAACACATCATTAGTGATATAGTGATGAATAAACGTGACAATTTCCAAGTGTAACGCGGAAAAGGAGTCAGGTAAATCACTTAAAGTATCCGACATCTTGGTGTTCAACACGGTTTGAGGGGTGGTAATGCGAGCGCGCACAACGGGCGTAGTCTTGTTGGATAAATTGTTTGATAGAGTCACTGGTGTTCGTGCAGTAGCAACTTTTGGTGAAGTTGTTGCAGCAGCAAGTGGCACAGGACTGGGCTCATACTCGTTGTCATTGTTAAAATCTTCATTTAATCCCTTTTTATTCGAGTTAAACGGAGTCATATCTAGGCGGAACGCGAGTCCTCCATCGACATCAGGAGGCGTGGTAATATTCACACTTAAACCTTTTGATTTACTAGCTACACTACCTTTGGCTTTGCCAGTTGAATTTGCTGGTGGAACAGGTGTGGTTGCACTCAAGGACTTCCTCATTACCTTCTTCTCATTAGCAACAGGAGTGTGCTTCACAGTTGCCGCTAACGAGGTAGTTGCAGCTGGCACACTACTAGGGCGAGTAGCTGGGACTGGGATCTTGTTCTTTGGTGACTTGTTGCTAGCCGCAGCACTACTCAATGAGGGGATGGAGGAGGACGATGAGGTTACTATACTCGATACTTTCTTAGGTATTGAACTCACTGCAGCAGCAACTACGGTGGTGTCACTCTTGGTCATAATCGTTGGAGATTTCACTGGTTTTGCAGCTGGGACTGGCTTGTCAGGACTTGGGTTAGATGCAACTTTCTTGGGTACAGCAGTGGTTGTTGCAACAGCAGGTGCAGAAGTAGTTGCAGCAGTAGGCACGGCATTGGCAATCTTATCTATTGATGGCTGCAAGGTTCGCTTGGTTGCTGGTGGTAAATCCCGTATGATTTTATCAATACTGGCATACTTAATAGTACCTTTCTTCACCAATGAGACGAGGCACAACTCACCTTGCTGACGGACTGCAGCAGTTTTGTCTTGCAATGCTAATATCAGTGGACTCACAAGGAACTCGTTACAATCAGTGGTGATGGCGGCAACGTGGGACAAGATGAAGGTTAGTATCTCCTCTCTACCTATAGGTGTGCGCACAATAACCTCACCTAAAGCTGGGATGAAAGCACCAAGTAAAGTAGAATCAGCAGCACTTCCTTCACCTTTATTCAACGTAACAATCATTTGCAAGGCACTCACTGTACTGTCTCTCATTTGCTTCTTGTTGTCGCATAAACCGTTTAACAATGATTCACTGATGACCTTGATGTACTTCACACCAACCAACGGATCTAACGAGGCAATAACACTACTAATAGCAGTTGCAGCGATGGGTTTCAGGTTTGCTTGGGTGTCATTCATTCGTAACTTCAACGCCTTGATGATCTCGATTAAAAGCTTGTTAGATTCAAGGTAATACGCCGACCTGGTGCACGCGGATATCACTGATTCCATTGCTGTTTTACGATTTTGCCAACTTGTTTTGCCTTCAATCATGTTCAACTCACTGATGATGTTCTTACTATCAACAAGAGCACCGATATCTTGACGTGGTATTCCCATTGCTCCTCCTGCTTCGGCTGCCTCACTTGCATCTTTAACACTACGTACTACCTTGGAAGCAGCTGTTGCATCGTATCCAATACGTGTAAACTCTGCTTCTAGTAATGCTTTCATAGCTGGTTTGGTGTCATCACTAATGACGATAGCAGTGAGACGAGGACCGACTTGATTATACAACCCACCAAGGACTTCAATAGCTGCTTGACGCACACCACTTACCTTGTTATCCATTTCAGTTTGACAAAATGATCCTAATAATGATAACGGGAAAGCCTGGTATCCAAACTCCTTCACAGCATCCTTCAACCACTCTAAGAAGTGTTGATGAACCAACGGCGCCTTACTCTTCTCGATGACGTTACTCATTCGTTTGAATACAAAAACTGGTGAGATTGCCTCACATAATGCAGTGAGTAACGCACCAACCAAGTCTTTTGTCTTCTTGTCATTGAATTTATCACCAAAGTTTAACATTAATTCATAAGCAGCTGCTTTATTGAACTTGACTTCGTCACCAGCATGTTGAGCACATGCACATGCAAGCTGTATAACTGCCTTGAGTATGTTGACGTTACTTATCTTAAACTTGGCGGTGACAGAGGAAAGGTATGTAACCAATGCAGCAGAGTACTTGCCACCATTCTTGGACTCGGTGATAACTTGAGTCATAGTCGTTAGAATGTCAACTTTACCTTGCCAATTTGCACCATTCATCACCTCTTGAACTGAGGTATCCCAGTCCGCAATGCCGAGGCCAGCTAGTGCAGCTTGTGCCTCTTCAGCATTCATTTGCAATGTTTCCACGTCATCCTTTTCTTCAGTATTTTCACTTGCTTTCTTCTCACCGTTGCTCTTGGTAACAGCTGTTGAAGGCTTACTTGCACCACCACTTACGGTGGACTTGGTCACAGGTTTTGCAGTGGCAGTGACTGGTTTCTTGACCTCAGCCGCTTTGGTAACAGGTGCAGTAGCAGTTGGTGCTGCAGTAGTTGGAGGTGTTGACCCAGAGATCTTCTTGTATACCTTGGCATTAGTTGTCTCTAAGGTAGTGAATAATTTCATCGCATCAGCGGTTGCTTTACCTCTTTTCTTTGCAATAGCAAGTAATAATCCTAAAGCATTACAAGATGCCTCTCTCACTTGCACATCACTCTCTTCCACGCAAGTTAGTATTCCTTCACTCAACTGTTTGACGTGTGATGATGGGAGTCTCTCTGGTATTGATGTGCATACGTTACTGATGTATTGAATCATGCAAATACGTGCATGTGCAGGGTTTTTCTTCGTCTTGATACACTCAATGACGTCTTCACTGAACCCGTCGAAGCTGCAGCAGTACTTCAACACAGCATGTAATGTCACTAATATCTCATTGATTAACCGTTTTTCTTTACATTTCAAGATAACCGCTTGTAGCAGGGGTCGCACGGTGTTGCCGAACTCATTGCGGAGTCCGTCGGCTAATAATCCAATGATTTTTAAGGATAAAATTTGACATTGAAAGTGTCCATCACGTAAAAATGCTTTTATTGGACCGATAATCACGCTACTCACGTCACTTCCAGGCTTGATTTTAGGTGTTGTACCAATAAAATCAATGACTAATTGCAGTGCTTTGGCTTGTGGTTCCCATTTCTCTTCACTGATTAAGTTGTTGAACTCAGAGTCCTTGAGGCGCTTGATAATATCAACTTCTTCTATGTAATCACGGGCATTAATACCCGCGGCAGCAGCAGGAGCTGATGTATCACCATTACTAGCACTGCTAGCTTCAACCGAGTCAATTACAGCACCTACATGAGCGAGTAAGTAAGTAAGTAAGTAAGTAAGTAAGTGAATGAAAGAGTACCTGGAACAAACCCAGCTGGTCTCTCCTTACGCAACCATAATGAAGGAGTAGGAGCGCGGCTAGGAACAGCAGTACTTTCACTATATAATTTCTCAAACTCTGTCTTTTGCGCTGAACGCATCACATTATCAAGTAAATTATTGAAAGGGGCCTTGCCTATCCACTTGGTCATCTCTAACATCAATAATAAAGCGATTTCACGCGCGTTACCATTAGATCCGTTGAACACGGTACCAAGGGCTGTGATAATATCCTTCACAGGAAATGGCTTCACACCAAATGAGATTACTCCTTAAGTGAGTGAGTAAGTAAGTAAGTAAGTGAGTGAGTGAGTGAGTAAGTAGGTGAGTACCTTCCTTGATAACTTCTAAGCATGTTGGAGGAATTTTCACCTTTTTATCACCTAATTTGGTTAATAAATACTTGGTAACTGCCGTTGGTTCGTCAATCTCCATCAATTTTAAAAGAATTAACTTTCCTTTATTCTGGGTGGCAGGACGAGACGCATTGAACACTTTATCGATGATGTTACTCAGTATTTTATCAAGGTAATTTAGGACACCTGTATAAAATAGTGAGTGAGTAAGTAAGCGAGTGAGTGAATGGGTGCGATACCGCTTGCATTTGGTGTTTTATCAATAAATACCAACACGGCATCTAAACCAGTATCCAATGCCGACGCATTACTATCTGCAAGAATCTTCACGATATGGCTCTCATATTCACCAAATATGGTGGTATTTCCATTATTGATCTCCTTTACAATGTCTTCATATGCAGATGCTCTTGATTTCCAATTCTTATCAATAATACGCTCACTTAATGGACCTATAAGTATACTTATGAGTGATTGTGTATAAATAGCAACAATGATGTCACTTACGTGTATCGATATAAGCAGTTTCACTCATACTAGCAGACTCATCGGTCACTTCATGCATCCCTTTAGCACGAATAGGTAAGTCATCTAGGGTCCCATCTACTGAAGTAGGTGGTACATCATTAGTAACTAACGAGCGAAAATTAAGTAAGTGAGCAAATAAGTCAGCGAGTAAGAGTATAAATGAATAAATGTACCTATAGGATCCTTGGATGTAACTTCGGCTGGTACTTCGTCAGTCGAATCAACCTTCGAACTTCCTGCACTAACTGGAACTTCCTCGCCCCAATCAACCTTAGAACTTCCACCACTCACTGGTACTTCATCACCCCAATCAACTTTGGATCGACCACCAACAGGGACTTCCTCGCCCCAATCAACCTTAGAGCTTCCACCACTCACTGGTACTTCATCGCCCCAATCAACTTTGGATCGACCACCAACTGGTAGCTCGTCAAAATTATCCATTAATTTAATGTTTTTTCTGACCAAGCTCACTCACTGTTTCACTGGTACTCACACGTAATGACTCTGGTCTTGCTTATTCGTGGCCAACGTGCTATAGTATTCTTATTTTTCTGTTTCTTTTTCAAACTGTAGGTACCGGTTATACCGGCTAAATCCGGACCTATTAGGTTTATTGATAAATTAACAGTTGCTAATGAAGCACATAGATACGTATTGATATGACAACCGATTATGTTTACTTCGACCAACATTTCTCTGACATTAACTTGATTTTCCTGATTTTGGGGATTATTGCTTCATGATGAGGTCACTCGAGAGTAACTGGAAAATTTCTAAGAAATTCAGTGGGAAATAGTTTGAACTATCACTAGGAAAAGGGAATATAGTAGCTAGAGAAGTAGACCACGTAATTGCACACAAGCACGATGCTTTACCATTCTTTACTCTTAATATTAAGTGTTTTCTTGTCTATAAGAGCAAGTCCATCGCGTTACCACGTCGGTGTTGATTGTGGGACTTCTGGTATAAGAATATGCGTTATTAACACAAATAATGCTGTTATGCATAGGTATCCATCTCTAATCCTGCATTGTTATTGATTTATTCACTCGTTTATAGTGACAGTATAGCATGGAACACAGTTGACTCGTCAATTGCTGGTGCATTGCTACCTCATGAGAAATGGATTCATGTTTTATCTAAATTGTTGGTTGCAATTCCAAGTAATTATCGAGAAAACTTAATGTCTATATGCGTAAGTGGGACGTCGTCATCATGCCTGGTAACTTATCTTATCAATTATACCCATTCTCAATTCACTCTTACTCACTTACTAACAGGTATATGATAAATCGAATGATGTAGTTACTAGAGGTGTAAGAATGTATGATTATAGTATCAACACAGGTATTCTGCACACTTTACTCGCTTAGTCGCACTCTCTCACTCAACTCATTTACTAGGCGCAGATAACAATGGTCCAGCAATAATGAATAAACTAAAAGTAAAATGCCCAAGTGACAGCGTTGTCTTGGCTCCAACATCCACGTTAGCCAAGTTACTCGACTGGAATCGTAGCAAGAGGCTACTCCCTAATGAGGTGTTATTGCATCAAGCGGATTATATCGGTTACATGCTATCACGCAATAAGACCTTCACCTCGGATTGGCATAATGCATTGAAACTAGGGTAAACCCACTACTTACTTACTCACTCACTCATTACTTACTCATTACTTACTCACTCATTACTCCAAGGTTTGATGTCCAGCAATTAAAGTATCCGACATGGTTGCTTGATCTATTAAGTGACGAGGGTGTTGCTCCTGATGCTCTACCGAATGTGGTTGAACCAGGCACGTTCATATCTAAGCTATCTAATGATGCTATAAGTACTTATGGGTTGAACAAGGTCACTCACTCAGTCACATACTTACTCACACACTTACTTACTCACTCATCTCTCAGGACTGTGCATTAGTAGGTGGTACAACGGATAGTATCGCGGCATTCTTAGCTTCGAATGTCAATCAAGTGGGTCAGGGCATGAGTAGCTTGGGCTCCACGTTGGCAATAAAAATGTTGAGTTCAAAGTACGTGAGTGATCCCTCGTTAGGGATATATTCGCACCGACTTGGTACCTCACTCATTCACTCACTCACTCACTCACTCACTCACTCACTCATTCATTGAAGGCAATCAGTGGTTGGTCGGTGGTGCATCAAACGTCGGTTGCGCAATCTTAAGACAAGAATCATTCAGTGAAAAGGAATTAATTGAGCTGAGCGCCGGTATCGATCCGTTGACTGACAGTCCATTGGAATATTATCCGTTACTAAAAATAGGTGAACGATTTCCAATAAATGATCCTAAAAAGGAACCGCTTTTAGACCCAAAACCGTTTTTACTAAACAGTAATCAGGTTGACAGACGCAAGTATTTACATGGTACTCACTCACTCTTACTCACTCACTCACTCACTCACTCACTCACTCTTACTCACTCTCTCACTCACTCTTACTCACTCACTCTTACTCACTCACTCTTACTCACTCACTCACTCAGGTATACTGCAGAGCATAGCTAGAATAGAGAAACAGGGTTACGACGCACTGACTCGGCTAGGTGCATCCCCCGTCACTGAAGTATACAGTAGTGGTGGTGGGAGTAAGAACGAAATGTGGACAAGGATGCGCCAACGGATACTTGGTGTACCAACAAAGGTCTCAACAAATGTAGAAGCAGCATATGGAAGTGCGTTGCTAGCAAAGAAATATTTATAAAATTGTGTTTATCCTATTATTCATAACTAAAATCTGCCGTTAATTTATACTTTTCATTGGTTGTAATGTGCTTTGTAGCTGTTCCTCTATTAATTCCGACTCCTTTCGGGGATGCACTTAGTGGTGTGGAATCAGAGTCACTACACTCCCATACCACATGATTCATATTATTTTTCTCCGTTTTATCTCGTAAATATGGGGTTGATTTGCTCGTTGAGCCAGCAAGAGAGCTGTGACTCATCAGATTTGGGTGTGAATTCTCATAGGATTTAGAAAAGGTAACATTTTTTTTACTAGTTGTATTGATGGTTGGCGCAGGGGAGATGGACGAGTCGCTGTCCACTTCCCACACACCATTATTCTGCATTATACTTTCAATCATGTGACGTCTACAGTAAGTAAGTAAGTAAGTGAGTAAGTAAGTGAGTGAGTGAGTAGAAGTGTGTGTACCTGGTAGTAGGTGTAACATCGAAATCTCCATCCGCCATAAGATTTTGTCCCTTTAGTAGTGGCGGGGATGGCGAGGGATTAGTCAGTAGTGAGGAGTGTTGCTTCATTAGTGTGTGGTTCAATGTATCCATTTGATCGATCACTTTTTGTGCTAATTCATTCTTTACTTTTGTTTGTTCTGCTACTGCAGCATATCCCGATGATGCTTGTTGCTTGGCATGAGCCATTGAATGAGATGGGATCATTGCTGCAAGGGTTTGGTTGTCTAATTGATTTAATAATTCATATTTATTAATTTCTGCGGCAGCAGGTAGCGTGCATTTCATCACAGGTTGGTTGTCAATAACTACAGACGTAATTGGAGACAATGACTGTGGTGGCAATATTGATGATGCCTTGGGTGAGTATGAGTGAGTATAAGTGAGTAAGTCAGTATGAGTGAGTGAGTAAGTCAGTATGAGTGAGTGATGAAGTACCTGATTATCATAGCATACTTTACATACTCTACTTCCCCCATCTTCGTATAAAAATTTTAATGCTAATTTTGTTGACGAACAATCTGTGCAAACTACAAACCCACAGAGCCGACAATGATGCTTTCTATTGAACAACATGCCGAAATACAAGTTACATCTCATACAGGAGGTTGCCTCGCTATCGATAGTCCATGGCACCTTATACTCTCCTTCCTTGATCTTCACCTTTTGTATCAGATTCTTCTGTCCATACAACATGATTTCATCAGTGATAAATTCATAGAAATCATCATATTTATCTGTATTAGAAGGACGGTTATGCAACGTATCAACGTTAACAGCGACTGGAAGAATGGAATGAGTGAAGTGGTTAGATAAAATGGTATATGTATGTATTACTTGCTACTGCGATGCCATCTCGCGTGGTGTTTGCTGGATTCGACGATGATGTAGAAACTATTTTATTTTTAGAAGTTTTTGTTACCAAATTACGCAATTGCTTGATAACATCACCTTGCTTTCCACCATTTGCACCGCAAAACATTTTGCTTCGCTGTTATTCGGAAGTGTTTTTTTGCGAAGACCTCGTTTTCACAACGGTCAGAAAGTACCGGTGTCCGTCATCGATTCACCTGTGAAAGGTTATCTAGGTTATCTACTTGCTCCGATGAAAAGATTTCGCCTCAAGCGCTCTCTACACCGCATAAAATGTAATTAAAATAAACAAAAATAAAAATATTCGTAAATGTACAATATGTAGGTACTCAGTGATGCGGAGGTGGATGTTTCCGAGTCAACGGGTTGCTCTTGGCGTCCAAAGTACTATGAAATCCCATCACCCGGGCAACAGACGAGCTCACCTTCGGAACCACAATACCAACTTCTTGCTCTTTTCTCTCGAAGAAGCGGAATGCATTTTTATAGTTCTCACCGATTCCCTCCTTCAACTCCTTCCTCTTGATCTTCCAGTCGTCGAAGGATATCTCATCGCTTTCGCTTTGAAACCCAACTTCAGAGTTACGATTTATATCATTTTTAAATGCTTGAAACTCTTCGTATAAGACGTCGTCGTTCTCTTCACCTTCGATGATGGCGACCGCATTGATGTGCTTTGTATCCTTCGATGAAGGTACCCGATTTTGCATTGCATTTGGGTTGATGCCTACCCGTTTCTCATCATTCTTTGTATTAAATCCTTGAATAGCCGATCGAATTTGCATTTGCAGCGCCTTCTCATTCGTCATTACAACGGCTTTCGTGGTGGTGGTTGTATCTGGGGCCATGGATTCATCATCGAAATTTGCTTCTTCACCCTGTACAAAGTGTTTGATAAGCTCACTCTGCAACTTGTTTCTATTCAAGACAACATCTAATTCGATATCACTTTTAGGTTGCATTGATCGACTTGTTATCACATTTAAAGGCGTGTCAGCAGCTGCGAGTATAGGATTCAGTGCCACAGTTTGGAGTTTATTTTTCCTCAATACACTTGAGTCATTGAACTCGTTTTCCGGGTCATAACTGTCCATGGTGCTAGTAGTATAAGGCAAGGCTGCTGTCGCATCAGCCCCAACAATTGACAATTTAGGTGCTTGCTTCTTCGCCAACAGCGGGTTGTGATACACCTCCACATCATCAACATCATTAAAACCTGGCATCGTCACAGTTACTCTGTTAACATCTTGGGCTTCGTGAATGAACAAAGGACTCTCCAAAGCGAACTCCTTCATTGAAACCACCCTGCTTGCGGCTATATAGTCCCGCACAACCATACCTTGTAAGTAACTAGAGTAATACATATAGTACTCGTGATGCAAACTTCTCGACACTCTTTCTGCAAAAAGACTGCCAACTTCGAGGAGTGGAACACCCGCCACTTTCACTTGGTAGTAATACGTCGACTTGAACAACAGAATCGTGTAAATCAGCTCTAATACAAAGGTTTGCAACTGAGCTTGCCATATAAATGAGAAGATAATGTAGAGAATGTTGCTGCGACTGGTGCACACCGCGGACAAGAGTAGTAACCCGAACATCAGCATCACATACGGCACAATCATCAACCTGCCTAGTACTGCAATGTATTTCTTGAACCAACTGAAACGGCTTTTATCAAAGTCAACAGTGTTTACTAGCGGGCATGTGTATAGCCCAAGGGCGATGGATCCGAAGAACAGCGACAAGGGACTGGTTATGAGTATGTCGGACAGCATAGAGTAGTTGCTGTTGAGTCCAACGTAGTCAAACATCAAATTAGTGAATGAAAATATGAAAAATGCGATGCAGTTCTGCACGATGTAAACAAGACGGCACGCATTGCGAGACTTCATGCTCCCTTTCACACTGTATATGCAGCTGAATAACGAGTTGTTGTTGCACAGGTGGATGATGAAGTCCTCATACACACCTTCTGGCAAGCTTAAAGAGGTAACCAACAAGTTAAGCTTGTAACCGTAAGGATACAAGAGCCCTTCACACCCCAACAGACAACGTTTTTGCATTATATAGTGATAAAAGGCATCCGTAAAGACCGGTTCACTGTCGCTTTTATCGCTGTCAATGGTGTTACGGCTATCACTCCTCTCTCCTTTAACATCAAACTCATTGAAAAGTTTATCCGCGACTTTTTCCTGACGTTTTGCGGACGTATTACTCCATCGCTTCGGATTGGGCACATCCGATTGACTGGAAACAAATTGGTCCTCTTGCAGCAACTTCACCAGCTTGTTCTTGACAGTTAGCTCGCTCACAAAATCATTCCTTTCCTCCAAGCCTCGCTTCAGATATGTTTTACTTTTGAATGCAGATGCATGTAGCGCATCAGTCACTCCTTTTCCATAATTACTTCTGTCGATCAACCAAAGCAGCAGGTACAACAGCACAAAGTAAGCTATGAACGAGGCTAGGTAATACCTCAACTCGCCTTTAACCTCTAAAGTCGTAGCATCCAGTGTTAGCATACCGATTTTTTCCTTATTATTATTCTCACTTGGTTGTGACGTTGGTTGAGATGAAGGTAATGAAGTGGGCTGAGATGAAGGGGATGAGGGTGATGAAGTGGGCTGTGAAGATGGCTCTGAAGAAGGAGAGGTGCTTGGTTGGCTTGATGGTGCACTACTTGGTACCGACGACGGAAGACTTGATGGCAATGACGATGGTTGACTCGTGGGTCTACTCGACGGCTGACTACTAGGCAAACTACTAGGTGAACTACTAGGTAGTGATGACGGTTCTGATGTAGGAGAAGCAGACGGTTGTGAAGACGGCTGCGAAGATGGCTCACTACTTGGTCTACTACTTGGTTGTGAGGAAGGTAGATTAGTTGGTTGTGAGGAAGGTTGCGATGATGGATAAGAAGTGGATGGATGACTTGTAGGCACAGATGATGGTTGTGTACTAGGTTGTGTACTAGGTTGCCTGGTTGGTTCCGATGTTGGTCGTGCTGAGGGCTGAGATGTTGGTCCACCACTTGGTTGGGAAGTAGGCTGTCGTGACGGTCTGAAAGTAGGTTGTCCAGTTGGTTGCGATGACGGTTGTCGGGTTGGTTGAGATGTTGGTCCAGGTGTTGGTTTAAAAGTAGGACTATAAGTTGGATGTGATGTAGATGGTTTAGAAGTAGGCCGACTCGAAGGCTGTGATGATGGTTTAGAACTGGGTTGTCTCGTTGGTTGAGAACTAGGTTGACTACTGGGTTGATTCGACGGTCGCGATGATGGTTGCGATGATGGTTGCGATGATGGTTGCCTACTGGGTTGGCTACTTGGCTTGCTACTTGGTTGATTCGACGGTTGCGATGATGGTTGACTTGATGGTTGTCTCGTTGGATGTGAAGAGGGCTGTGATGAAGGTTGTGATGAAGGTTGTGATGATGGTTGTGATGAAGGTTGTGATGATGGCTGCCTCGTTGGCTGCGATGTCGGTTGAGAAGGTCGCACTGTTGGTATTGGGGTAGGCAGACTTGTTGGGATCACAGTTGGAGTAAAGGTGGGTGTGACTGACGGTGTCATTGTAGGCACATACGTCGGAACAGCAGTTGGCACAACAGTTGGCACAGCAGTTGGAACAACAGTTGGAACAGTAGTTGGCAACACACTACGTCAAACAGTGAGTAAGTTAAACACAGAGTGATGTAATGAAGTATAATACCTCGGGGTGAATGAGGGCGTGGCAGTGGAAGGAATGGCGGTGGGAATCGTCGTTGGTATTCTCGTTGGAGTCGCTGTAGGTGTAAAACTGCGCAATAATAAACAGGGATTAGTATTTATCAATAATGAATGACTGAAAATAAGTACCTAGGAATGCTTGTGGGGATAGCTGTCGGTATCACTGTAGGAGTTCTAGTTGGTATCGCTGTGGGTATTACAGTAGGGATAGCTGTGGGTATTACAGTAGGGATGGCTGTCGGAATCGCTGTAGGAGTTCTAGTTGGTATCGCTGTAGGGATTATAGTAGGGATGGCTGTGGGTATTACAGTAGGGATGGCTGTCGGTATCGCTGTAGGAGTTCTAGTTGGTATCGCTGTGGGTATTACAGTAGGGATGGCTGTCGGAATCGCTGTAGGAATTCTAGATGGTATCGCCGTAGGGATAGCTGTCGGTATCGCTGTAGGGATTATAGATGGTATTGCCGTAGGGATGGCTGTTGGAATCGCAGTAGGAATTCTAGATGGTATCGCTGTAGGAATAGCTGTCGGTATCGCTGTAGGAGTTCTAGTTGGGAATGCTATAGGGATAGCTGTTGGTACTGCAGTGGGTGTTACAGTAGTTAGCGCCACCTTGCGGATACGATTATTGAAAAAGTCGGCGATGTACACATTACCTATGCGGGAGGATGTAAGAGGGAAATCACGAGGGAATAATGGTGAAAGAAATACCAGCTGAATCCACCGCGACATCATCAACCACATTGAATGTCGCTGCAGTCGCTTCGCCTCCATCGCCGCTGAAACTTAAGACACCTGTGCCGGCAAAGGCGGTAATGATACCAGCTGTCACCTTGCGGACACGACTACTAGAATCTGCGATATAAACGTTGCCTATAGGGGATATTTAAGCAAATATATTAAGGAAGGTAAGTAAGATAGAGTACCTGACGAATCTACCGCGACACCATGCGGACCTTGAAATGTCGCCGACGTGGCATCTCCTCCATCACCAGTGTCACCAACATTACCCGAACCCGCGAACGTGGTAATAATGCCCGTTGATACCGTCACCTTACGGACGCGATAACCACCGTACTCAGCGATATACAAATTACCTAAAATACAATGTGTCAAAGGAGATAAAGAGGATTCTACTTGTATATAAGTACCTGATGAGTCTAGCGCAATTCCGCTTGGGAAGTATACACCGGCTGAAGTGGCTGCACCTCCATCGCCAGTAGATGCATAGGCTCCAGTACCCGCAAATGTGGTGATAATGTCCGTTGATACCGTCACCTTGCGGATACAATTTGCACCAAAATCAGCGATATATATGTTACTTAATGAATCTAGTGCGACAGAGAAAGGATAAATCATTCCAGAAGATGTGGCTGCACCCCCGTCACCACTACTAATAGAAATACCATTACCCGCAACTGTGCTGATTGTACCAGTCGCTTTGGTAATCTTACGGACACGATAGTTGTAGATGTCAGCGAAATAGACATTACCTTTATATATTATGTCAGTTAAAGTAAATGAAGAATAAAATGCATTTTCATACCTGATGAATCTACTGCAATCCCATTTGGCGTGCTCATGGTTGCCGAAGTGGCTTGTCCTCCGTCACCGCTGAAACTATTAGTTCCAGTACCAGCAATAGTGGTAATTATACCCGTTGATACAGTTACCTTACGGATTCGATAATTATTATAATCATCGATGTAAAAATTGCCTGTATACAACGGTGTACGGTGTAGAGTAAAATAAGACGTCTTAGTACGAGAGTTTGATATGTACCTTACCTGATGAATCTATTGCAACTCCCGATGGTGCATTTAAAGTGGCAGCTGTAGCTTGACCACCATCGCCACTATAGCTACCAGATGTACTACTACCAGCAATTGTCGTGATTGTAGCAGCGTGGCATAAACAAATTAACTGCGATAATACCAGCAATAATATGATATCCATTAAACTGTTCATGGTTACCTATTATTTCACTGTTTTGGCGATAGCTCTCATTACAACAGATCGTACTAACTTCAAGGTCAATTAAACGGACAAATATATAGTTGTGATGGATTAATGCGTTTAGATTCGTTAGCAACTAAGCAGACACTCACAAAAGACACAGTTTACCTTTATTTTGTAAATTTACCAACTTTCTTCCCTCAAGGTCCGGTGCCAGTTCAAACTTCATTCGCTTGTAAAGCTTTATACTATATTCATGGTTGTCTAGTGATGTGCTGCATTTTTATCGTTTCAAAACTCCTTCCTTTGATATTATTCTAATCTACACACTCAATTAAGGTCTTTGTACCTACTAATATTGGATAGAGGAAGTTTTTTTCTCAATCAAACTAAACAAAATTTACTTTCCCTGAGTCCCTGAGTCATTAATGCGCATACAATGGGGGTAGCAAACAGTCATATGAATGTCGTGTCACTACATAGTGTGGTAGTGATCGATCGGTTAGTAATGGAGAATATATTAAGAGATTTAGAGAATCAACCGTTAATAATTAAGAAAATACCAAAAAGTAGAGTTAAAAGAGTAACAAAAGCCATACCAGCTGGTACAGAGGCACATGAAGGTTCTATACTTTACCATCATATACTTTATGACTCACTCACTCATTACCATCTCATGCATACAGGTGAAAGTTTATTGTCTCAAACAGCTACTGAATTTCAATTCGGTGATATAAGTGAGTATCTAGTTGACAACACGGATGACTCCTCAATGGAAACGCCAATCACAAATCTCTTGTTGAATCCTTATAATATTGATTTTGCTGGAACAAAACCAGTTTATCCCGATGACTTGTATATGCTGAAACCAGAAGTATTTCATGAATTATTAGTCAAGTTTAATGTTCATGAAGCAGATATATTGCTTTTGATGGTACTGACTCACGATAACTAACTTGATAACACTTATTTACTCACCCACTCACAGGATATGTATATATTATTGGACCAGCGTGGTTATGATCTAGTTGATATTCGGGATATTTTTATATCATTCTCCGTCGTAGTCGCTAATAGTGTTGCAGAATGCGTAGAAATGGTAACTCACTCACTTACTCACTAATCTACTTGTTCATTTACTTACTTACTTACGCACTTACTCAAGGTGTTCCAATATTTTGATAGAAACAATACCACCATTATTGACAAGTTGAATTTATGTCGGATATTTCGACTTTTGAATGAGGTATTCACGACAGCACTCACTCACTTACTTACTCACTTACTTGCTTACTCACTCACTTACTTACTCACTCTTTAGTCATGCTTTTACTTCGGTGATAAGAACCTTTCGCTGCAACTCATCAATGACCTTGCCGATTCCATCTATACCAACAGCGGCAAAATCGATGGTTACTTATGTTGGCAAGACAATATTACATTCATTAGGGATCACCCAATACTGCAAATGTACGCTGATAATTTACACATTCTCTCACTATTTCTCACTATTACTACTTACTCACTCACTCACTCACTCACTCAATAGGTATGTATCACTTATGTTTCAAGGACCAGGCAAGGATAAATACATGCTAGACGAGGACCTTGCGAAGGCAGAGCTCAGTGTAAGGTACTAATAAGTACTAACAGAGCAAGAGATTGATTGATTGAGTGAGTGAGTGAGTGAGTGAGTGAGTGAGTGAGTGAGTGAGTAGATAGTGAAAATTTGTACGAAATGTAAGATTATTGAGACTAAATAATGTAAACTTTATTTATTTTATTCTTTTAATAATTTCTAACTCATCGGATCTCACTGGTGGGACCTTATACAGCACCCTGCTTATTACATGGCACACAATTGTTGAACATTTTATACACTTTTACAATTACTTACTTACTTATTTACTCACTCGGTCACTCTCACTCTTGGTGAGGATTTAGGAGTAGAGATTATTGCATAAAGACCGCTATAGCGACCTAATGAGTTGGGTAAAATGGTTTTCTTCATAGTTATTACAATATCACGGTCTGCACCATCAGCATCATATGTGACAGGCTTTAGATGAGTCACCTCGGCTGTAACAAGTAAGTAAGAATAAGAATGTGAATACGTAAGTAAGTATAAGTGAATGGTTATTAAGTTTAGTTACCTTGAATTCCTCTCCATAGCACCTTTTGACCAACAGTTAGATCGATAGAAACTGCTGTACCATCAAGTTTAGTTAATTTTGAAGCAGCAAACGAGCAATTAACATCATTTTTGATAACTATATTCTTTCCTTCTTTACTCACATTCTGATAGATCTGGTCGCCATATCTGTTGTAGTAAAAGTAATAAGTAATACAAGGTAAGTAAGTATCTATATGATGAAGAGTAGTCTGCACATACCTGAACGAGGAGAATCCGTCAATATTTAGATTTTCTGTTACATTTAATTCATTTTCTATCTCTGATTCGCAGGGAGGTTCAACGGATAACACATTGTCTACTACTTTCTGCTTTTGCAAGCACATATATATACCCACGCCTATTATTGGAATCAAAGCGTAAGAACCTAGAGCTTTGACATACAGTGAGCCGATCAGGATACACACCCATGTATACGCGCGATCGCTTATCATTTTCTTTGAACGTTTTCTTTCTTTAAGAAGATTTAATTTTATTTCTAGCTCCCACGAGAAATTTCTACCGCCTTCTATTTTCCATGGAAGAAAAGAAAAGTTCCGCTTCTAGCTGTTGAGTCGAAAGCCAGAAGAATAAGAATAAAAGAGACAGGAGGTGGAATATGGCAGTTGGGAATATTTCGGGCAACAGAATTGAAAGCATGAGATGATTTCGAATATAACTTGCACTTGTTAATGCTGCTTCTCTCACGCGACGACCCAGGAAGACCTAGTTGATAGGAATAGCGCTGGGCTCTGACTTAAGACACGACAACTTATCATCACCGTTAGGATCCCATCCAGCGATACTTGCGGTAGAGGTGATGCCTCCAATACTACCTGTGGAGGTTCCGTGATTAGGATCGTAACGGTGACAATATGCTTTCCTAACTTAAACATCGACAGGGTAATGCTGCTCTTAGTCGGGCTGCAAGATCGCATGAAAGAAGAAACCAATCAGTTTTATATAAACATCAATATATTTCTAAGATCCGCAATAGTTAGGTGCATCGGCAGTGAAAGCACAAGAAAATAATTAAGTTGAATCAAGATCGCGTCTACCAGCAGCCCGGATAGAGTGATATTGCTTAACACTTACACAGCGATAACTACATCGGATCACTTAAGAACTCCTAGCTGATCGGATAGCAAAACAAGATATATGGCAGTCACATGCAATCTCTCCCTCCAAGTCAACCTCGACTTGCAACAATAATGATGACGGGCAGGTGCGGTGCTACATTGCTAATGCATATCTTAGTAGTAGGGATGAATTGTATAAATAAAGTATCTTCTAACTTACTTACCACTCACTCCACTTTACTACTTACTTTCTTCATCACTCCCGCCTCGTAAAGCCAACGGTCGTTAACTTTCTTAAATGTACTTATTTCTTCCAATAATTCTGTATTTCCATCATTAATCCTAATTAATGAGTGAGTGAGCGAGTAATTTTACTGACATAAGTATGCCTAACCTTCTTAATTTCACCATGAACTTCACCTTTGAATCTTCATTCAAATCTTGTTTTTCTGGTTCTAGAATGAGTTGTTGAAACTCGTATTCTTTTGCAAACAGCTCAAGTTGTCGTCTCCACTTCTTACGTTTAGATACTTGCTCCTCACTACACCAATCCTGAGTAAGTAATAAGTGAGTAACTGATTAATAAATAATTGTGTTATGAAAAGTGAGTGATGATGAGTACCTGATGTGAAGGTGCAGTCGTACTAATAATATAATCTACTTTACTACTTTTAAATGCAGAAAATCTACTTCTAACCACCTGTATTGGTGCTGGTGGAACTGCTTGTTGGTTGTGGTATGGTAAACAGCAACTAGGAATGAGTAAAAATAAGTACGAGGAAGAAGAAAATATACTGATAAACTTACCTTCCGTAAGTATTTCCACTATTGCAGCCACAAGGATCTGTTGGATTGAGCATCGCACCACTATTCATCTCTTTCTTTCCAAAACCAGAATATAGTTGAGTGTATAATACGCGGGGATGCGCTTTTGAAGTGGACAATCCATCTATCCTTAGAACAACAAAGGAAACCAGGAATAATAGTACCAACAACATACTACGGCGCGCAAGAAGATGAGAGCAGAGTGAATAATATAGAGATAGTGGTCGTTCTGAAGGCGATTTCTTTAAAATGCGAGTATGCGGGTGTTAAAGTCTTTCAAACTCTTCGCCAACTCAACCGGCACTGGAATCAAAAGAATCAATCATTTTTATATAAAGAAAAAAAGAATAATGTCACAATAATAGACTGCGTCACTGCGTATATAAACTGACTCCTTCAGCGCAGAACCGCAGCTGTGATCAGCAGGACGCTGTACACTTTAGAGACCTGAAAGGACGCTGAACACTTCAGAGACCTGAAAGCACTAACAAACTGCATCAAAACGAGTTAATGATTGCCGCGAACGCAGTAGAAGCCGTGGAAGAGCAACACTTTCAGATGTTGTGGTGGTTATCAGGGCCGCCGGGTCGGGGCTCGTGTTACGACTTCTTGTCAACAAGCAAGACTTCCGAGAAAAGGGTAACCAAAGGCGATTGTAAGGCTTTTGAGTAGAAGAGTGAACTAAATTGAATTTGGCTTGACAAGCGAAGCATACATGAGTAGAATACTGCTTTTGTTTATGCTATTGCAGCTGGCGTGTTGCCAAGATGTAATAACAACGATCGCGGGTACAGGCAGTGCAACTTATAGCGGTGATGGAAATCAAGCTTCATCTGCTTCTTTGAATGGTTTAACTGGAGTTGCCACAGACTCATCAGGTAAAACTTTACTATATATTCGTATTATTTATTCTGTTACATTGAATTCATAGGCAATGTTTACATCGCTGATATTAATAATTATCGTATACGGAAGATCACTATAACTACTGGAATAATTACTACAATTGTTGGAACTGGCAGTGCTGGGTATAGTGGTGATAATGGCCAGGCTACATCTGCTACATTGGCTCTCCCATCTACAGTAACAGTTGATTCGTCAGGTCGTCTAATATATTTTCTATTTCCTTTTCATTCATTTACTAGATACTAATTACACTATACAGGTAATGTGTATATCGCTGATCAAAATGCTCATCGTATCCGTAGAGTGGCGGTATCTACGGGTATTATCACGACGTATGCGGGAACAGGAAGTAGTAGTTACAGCGGCGATAACGGCGCAGCCACATCGGCATCATTACGATATCCATGGGGTGTTACACTTGATACATCAGGTTTACTTTTAGTATATTAATGCACTTGCAGTTTTGCTTACTCTGTACTGTATTAGGTAACATTTATATAGCCGATCAAAATAATCATCGTATCCGTAAGGTAATGGGATCAACAAGTATTATCACCACCATTGCAGGTACTGGAGCTAGTACTTACAGTGGTGATGGAGGAGCCGCCACGTCAGCTGATCTTAATTACCCACGAGGAGTTGCAGTAGATTCATCAGGTAGGCAATAAACTTCTCATTCTTTGTGTTACTTTTTATTAATGTGCTCACAGGCAACGTGTACATCGCTGATACTATAAGCAACCGTATCCGTAAAGTTGATGTAACAACAAGTGTTATATCGACGATTGCAGGCACTGGCACCGGCAGTTACAGTGGCGATAATGGACTTGCCACGTCGGCGACAATATTTACCCCGCTAGGAACCCAATCTTGTTACTCATTTGCTCTTATTTGTCTTACTTCCATTCTCAAGGTAACGTGTATATTGCGGATAGAGATAGTAATCGTATCCGCAAGGTGACTGTAACAACGAGTGTGATCAGTACTGTTGCTGGTAGCAGTACAAGCTCAGGATACAGCGGCGATAACGGCGCGGCGACATCGGCTTTGTTGAATCAGCCGTGGGGGGTGGGAATAGACTCATCAGGTAGGCAGAAATACTTTATGAAGATGTTTCTTTCTTTACATTTTGTTGATTATATCTGATTAGGCAACGTGTACGTCGCTGATACTAACAATAATCGTGTCCGCAAGGTGACAGTTGCCACGAACACGCCCAGGTAGTTCATTATGTGACAAAATTGTTTTACTTATTGATAATTTTGTATTATTACTCACAATTCTCTCTTATTAGCGTGACGCCGACTGTATCACCGACGCTAATCCCTAGGTAAGGCAGTCACTACTCCCATTTCCGCTTGTTTCCTTAATGTTACTTTCTTCCAGCACGTCCACACCCAGTATGAGTCCAAGCACGGAGTCCATTATCACTACGATTGTCGGTACAGGTGCTACTACTTATAGTGTCGATAACGGCGCTGCCACGTCGGCGGGATTATATAATCCGTTCGGAGTCGCGGTAGACTCGTCAGGTACGAAGCCATTAGCTACTCTCATCATCAACGAAAGAATACTCACTCACTCTCTAGGCAACGTGTACATCGCGGATTCTGGTAATAATTGCATCCGTAAGGTGACGGCGTCAACGGGAATCATCACTACCATCGCCGGTACTGGTGCAAGTACTTACAGCGGCGATGGAGGAGCTGCCACGTCGGCGGGGTTGTACGATCCATTAGGAGTTGCGCTCGACTCATCAGGTACGTTTTAATTTTTTTACTTTTCTTGCTAACTTTTCTTCTCAGTATTCCCTTCTAGGCAACGTGTACATCGCTGATTACTACAACAGTCGTATCCGCAAGGTGACGGTCTCAACAGGGATTATATCCACCGTCGCCGGTACTGGGACTGCTGGTTACACCGATAACGCCCTAGCTACGAAAGCGAAGTTGAATTATCCTACCGGAGTCGCGTTCGACTCATCAGGTACAAATCAAAATAAGTATCGTGAGCACAAAATTAAAGGAATTAACTTTTCTAGGTAACGTATATATAGCTGATTACGGTAACCAACGTATCCGCAAGCTGACGGTGTCAACAGAGATTATTACCACCGTCGCCGGTAGCAGTACAAGTGGCAGTTACTCCGGTGATAACGGAGCTGCCACGTCGGCGACATTGAATAATCCCTGGGGGGTTGCACTCGATGCATCAGGTATGAAATCAACACCCACTTCATTGAACTATCAGACTTACACATGATACTCCTCTAGGCAACGTGTACATCGCTGACTATAGCAACAGTCGCATCCGCAAGGTGACGGTGTCAACAGGGATTATCACCACGTTCGCCGGTACCGGGACTCAGAGTTACTCGGGTGATAACGGTCCCGCTACATCAGCGACATTGTATGTTCCATTCGGGATTGTAGTGGACTCTTCAGGTAGTTCGTCTTTAAATTTAAATTCTTCGCGATTCTCACTTCCTTACTCCCTCTAGGCAACGTGTACATCGCTGATGCTTATAATCATCGCATCCGCAAGGTGACGGTGTCGACAGGGATTATCACCACCATCGCCGGTACTGGGACGAGTAGTTACAGCGGCGATGGAGGAGCTGCCACGTCGGCGGCATTGTATAGTCCACGAAGTGTTGCACTAGATGCATCAGGTACGCAGATAAATTCCTTCTCTTATCTATTCTCTCATTACTAACGGCTCCTTCTGCACTCACCAGGCAACGTATACATCGCGGACACATTGAATAACCGCATCCGCAAGGTTATGGTTGGCTCCACAGATTCACCCAGGTATCCTCTTATCACTAACTTCTCACCGCGATGCCAAGTGCCCGTCTCACCGTCCTTCTTATTCGATCTCTTTTAACTGTATTTCTATTCTTCATAGCATGAGTCCGACCTCTGTGCCATCCACGACTAGTCCGAGTTACAATCCCAGTCAGAGTCCAAGCACGGTCTTCATCATCTCCACTATTGCCGGTAGTAGCACCAGCGGCAGTTATAGTGGTGATAACGGCGCTGCCACATCTGCGACATTTAATGGTCCCTGGGGAGTCGCGCTCGACTCATCAGGTAACGCTACTTGCTTCTTGTGTCATTCTTTACACTGACTGTCTGCTCCCATTAGGCAACGTATATATCGCCGATTACAGTAATCACCGTATCCGCAAGGTGACGGTCTCCACAGGAATCATCACCACCATCGCCGGTACTGGGACAAGTAGTTACAGCGGCGATAACGGAGCTGCCACGTCGGCGGCATTGTATAATCCATCCGGAGTCGGTGTAGATGCGTCAGGTACTTATCATTTTATTTGCTACTTTTTGTGGTAGAGATTCACGCATTCGCTATCTAGGCAACGTGTACATCGCCGATACCTTTAACTGCCGCATCCGCAAGGTGACGATCTCCACAGGAATTATCACGACTATTGCGGGCACCGGCTTCTGTGCCTACAGCGGCGATAACGGTCAGGCCACATCGGCGACACTGAATTACGTTCGCGCAGTCGCCTTAGACTCGGCAGGTATTTCTTTTTCTATTTAACTTTATCAGAGTTGTTTACGCCCGTTTCTACTCTAGGTAATGTGTACATCGCGGATGATAACAATAACCGCATCCGCAAGGTGACGGTGTTGACGGGAACCATCACCACCATCGCGGGCAGCAGTACAAGTACTGGTTACAGTGGTGATAACGGTCCAGCCACATCGGCGTTATTGCATTATCCCTATGGAGTCGCGGTCGACTCTGCAGGTAACTAGTTCTCATTTCTCTTTAGTTTTCGCGACTTTATTTTTTTCATTCTATTAAACTAGGCAACGTGTATATATCCGATCATACAAATCACCGTGTCCGCAAGGTAACGGTGTCAACGGGTATTATCACCACCATTGCTGGCACCGGCACAACAACTTTTAATGGTGATGGAGGTGCTGCGACATCGGCTACGCTGTACTACCCATTAGGAGTGGCTGTGGATGCGACAGGTATACTTAGTCGTTTATTTCTGCCGATGTCCGATTTACTGACATTCCCTTCCTAGACAATGTATACATCGCTGATAGCAATAATCAACGAGTGCGCAAGGTAACGGTGTCAACAGGCATTATATCCACAATTGCGGGCACCGGGACTAGTAGTTTCAGCGGCGACAACGGAGCTGCCACGGCGGCGACATTTTATTTTCCTTACGGAGTCGCGCTAGACTCGTCAGGTACTTTAATTTTACTCTAATTATTTCCTGATGTTTTGACTCTCCTACTGCTTCCAGGCAACGTGTACATTGCGGATTATGGTAACCACCGTATCCGCAAGGTGACAGCGGTGTCAACGGCCTCGCCCAGGTAATTACTGATTTCTATTACTGTTACATCTTGTCGCGATCCCAAGTCTCTCGTCCCGCGATCCGTTCCTATTAGTTTGTACTTAACTTTTTATTTACTCAACATTATTTCTATTCTTTATAGCATGAGTCCAACCTCTGTGCCATCCACAGCGACACCATCCACCGCGGCAACTAGTGTACAACCTACTTACTACCCTTCATTGAGTCCGCACTCCATCAGTGTGATCTCAACAATTGCAGGAACAGGATCAGCTACTTATTCAGGGGATAACGGACAGGCCACATCAGCGGCCATGTATAGTCCCCATGGAGTAGCGATAGATTCCAGCGGGAATGTGTACTTTAGTGATTGTGGTAATAACCGCGTGCGTAAGATCACCGCATCAACGGGAATCATCACTACTTATGCTGGCACTGGATCTGCTAGTTTTAGTGGCGATGGAGGAGTAGCTAGTAGCGCGGCATTGTACAATCCAAACGGACTCAGCATCGACTCATCAGGTAGCAACATGAGTAAATATCTGCCTAGCAGCTTACTAAATATCCTTATTTAACTACCTAGGTAACCTGTACATCGCTGATTTTGTTAATCACCGCATCCGCAAGGTTCTTGCATCCACGAGTGTCATCTCAACTATCGCTGGCACGGGTTCAACTAGCTTCAGTGGTGATAACGGCCTGGCTACAAGTGCAACACTTTATTACCCTATTGGGGTCAATGTAGACTCCTCTGGTAAGTCTCACTCGTCATATTATGGTATACTATTAGGCTGACAGTACGTTTATAGGCAACGTGTACATCGGGGATTATTATAACCACCGTGTGCGCAAGATAACTACCTCGACTGGTGTGATACAAACCATTGCAGGTACAGGCACCGCAGGATACAGCGGCGATAACGGTCAAGCCACGGCTGCGTTAATAAAAAATCCAGCAGGAGTCAATCTCGATGCTAGTTTGAATATTTACTTCGGCGACTACCTCGGTTATAATGTTATCCGCAAGATCACCGTGTCGACTGGGATAATCACAACGGTTGCCGGCATTGGTAGCACATCCGGAGGATATAGTGGGGACAACATACAAGCCACCGCTGCCTCGTTGAACTCTCCGCATGACGTGGTGCTCGACAGCTACGGCAACCTGTACATCGCTGATGAGTACAACCACCGAATCCGCAAGGTTGCAATATCCACAGGTGTGATAACAAGCATCGTGGGCACAGGAACTGCCTCGTCAACAGGAGATGGTTCTGCTGCAACTGCCGCAACAGTATATGACCCATGCAATATTCGCTTTGATAGCTCAGGTAACTACTATGTCGCTGAATGCTCAGGCAATCGAGTGAGGAAGGTCGTGACGGTGAGCACCGATATACCTACAGCCGCACCCAGTGTAGTACCGACTGCTTTACCGACTGCTTTACCGACACCTCTTCCTGGCGAGCCTACATCTATACCATCAACAGCACGTCCGACGAGTACTCCCACTTGGAACCCGAGGTATGATCCCTTACTAATCTCTATTGTTGTATATAGTTGCTTATTCTCGCCTTTATCTAGTACTGTTCCCAGCACGTCGCCCTCAGCAGGGCCCACATTCATACCCACAACTATTCCGACATTAACTCCTACGTACTACCCCTCACTGAGTCCGCATTCCATCAGTATCATCTCAACCATTGCAGGGACAGGTGCTAGTAGTTACAGCGGCGATGGAGGGCAGGCTACTTCAGCTTCATTTTCTAACCCGTCTGGTATCGCCCTAGATTCTAGTGGAAACGTTTTCTTTGCTGAATGGGGCAATCACCGTATCCGCAAGATCACTGTTTCAACGGGAATAATTACTACCTTTGCGGGCACAGGGACTAGTAGTTACAGCGGAGATGGTGGTGCGGCTAGTAGTGCCACGTTGTATCATCCCAACGGATTATGCATTGATGCTGCAGGTAATAGAACAATCGGTCAATATCCCAACAACATTACTAATATACCCTCATCACCAACTAGGTAACCTATACATTGCCGACGAGTCTAATTACCGCGTGCGCAAGGTAACAGTTTCAACGGGGATTATCTCCACATTAGCTGGCACAGGGAGTGGTACTTACAGTGGTGATAACGGACAAGCTTCAAACGCAGCTCTCAATAATCCGGCCGGCGTGGCTGTCGACTCATCCGGTATCATTCATCCATGATATTTCTCTATTCATCTGACTTATTGTTCCAATAACTACTAGGCAACGTGTACATCGCTGATAACTATAACTATCGCATCCGCAAGGTGACTGTCTCAACAAGTGTGATTACAACGATTGCTGGGACTGGGGTTGCAGGGTATAGTGGTGATAATGGGCAAGCAACTGCCGCGGGGATAAAGCTACCTCACGGTATCAATCTAGATAGCAGTTTGAATGTTTATTTTGGTGATTATTTAGCTTACAACGTCATCCGCAAGATAACCGTTGCAACAGGGATTATTACAACGGTTGCTGGCACTGGCAGTACAGCGGGAGGATATAATGGAGACAATATGCAAGCCACAGCTGCTACATTGAATACTCCCCATGATGCGGTAGTAGATAGCTTAGGCAACATCTACATATCTGACCGTTATAATAATAGGATACGCAAGGTCGATGCATCCACCGGGGTAATATCAACCTTTGTGGGATCTGGCACGGGATCTTCAACAGGCGATGGCTCTGCTGCATCGTCCGCTAATGTTTATGGACCGTGCTTTAGTCGCTTTGATAGCGCGGGAAACTTCTATATCGCTGAATGCGATGGTAACCGAATAAGGAAAGTAGTTACTGTCAGTACCGATATACCTAGGTACGAATCCCTCCTCTATGTCTTGTCCTTACCTCATCGTTGATATTTTTATAGTGTTGCACCGACTGCAGTGCCATCCACCAACAAACCAAGGTAACGACTACTATATGCACCACCTTCACTCGCACTCACTTATTATCAATATCTCCTAGTGTGAGACCATCCACGGCGTTGCCATCTACAGCATCACCCAGCAGTAACTACCCAAGTCTGAGTCCGAGCACGGTATTCATCATCTCCACGATTGCCGGAACAGGTGCTAGTAGTTACAGCGGCGATAACGGTCAGGCGACATCGGCGGCGTTGTGTGGTCCAATCGATGTCGCGCTCGATGCAGCAGGTGGATCGCAACCTATCTACCTATTATATCTACATCTAAACTAAGTATCTAATCCCTACCTAGGTAACGTGTATATCGCTGATTACGATAACAGTCGTATCCGCAAGGTGACGGTCTCCACAGGAATCATCACCACCATCGCCGGTACTGGGACTGGCAGTTACAGCGGTGATAACGGTCAAGCGACATCTGCTGCACTGAATCATCCACAAGGAGTCGCGCTAGATGCAGCAGGTAATCTTTATGCGAACTTGGTCGTTACTTTATAAAGACTTACTTCTATACTCACTTCTAGGTAACGTGTACATCGCTGATTATTTTAATAATCGTATCCGCAAGGTGACGGTGTCAACAGGGATTATCACCACCATCGCCGGTACAGGATCTGCTAGTTACAGCGGCGATAACGGTCCAGCTACATCGGCGACATTGTACTATCCAAGAGGAGTCGTACTGGATTCACTAGGTATTGATTTACTATGTAACTCTTCATTCCTCGACAGTTTATTCTTTACCCTTTAACTAGGTAATTACTACATCGCTGATACTTATAACTACCGCATCCGCAAGGTGACGGTCTCCACAGGGATTATCATCACCATCGCCGGCACTGGGACTAGTAGTTATGGTGGGGATGGAGGTGCTGCCACTAGCGCGGCATTGAATTTACCAACCAAAGTCACACTCGATTCAGCAGGTACCTCATTCATTTGCATTCGAAGGTACTTATTGATTCGTTTTTACTAATTTCTTTGCATCACCTAGGCAACATGTACATCGCTGATTGCACTAACTACCGTATCCGTAAGGTGACAGTCTCCACAGGGATTATCACCACCTTCGCCGGTACGGGGACTCAGAGTTACTCGGGTGACAACGGACCTGCCACGAGTGCGACATTGAACAATCCAATCGGTGTTGCACTCGATTCAACAGGTACTTTTTGATTCACTACTACATTTTCCTTTGCATTTTACAGCTTTCCTCTCCTTCTACTAGGTAACTTGTACATCGCTGATACTAGTAACTATCGTATCCGCAAGGTGACTACAACAGGGATTATCACTACCATCGCCGGTACAGGGACTGGCAGTTACAGCGGCGATAACGGTCAGGCCACGTCGGCAGATTTGTTCTATCCATACGGCGTCGCGTTGGACTCAGCAGGTACTCACTCATCACTCCTCCTCTCATAGTCGATATTTCCTAATTACTTGCCTAATTCTTCCCTTCTCTAGATAACGTGTATATCGCGGACACCTTAAATCAACGTGTCCGCAAGGTGATGGCCTCTGCCACGAGCTCTCCCAGGTAACTATTTTCTATTAATTTCATTGCGGTGCGACAGTCTTCTTGACTAATTCTATTTCCTTCTTCATAGCATGAGTCCGACCTCTGCGACTCCCACATTATCGCCCACCTTATATCCAAGTCTCAGTCCGAGCACAAACGTTATCACCACCATCGCCGGTACTGGGGCTAGTAGTTTCAGTGGTGATGATGTCGCTGCCACGTCGGCAGCATTGTATAATCCCTCTATGGTGGTCGTAGATGCAGCAGGTACACAGTTTCCGTTACCCTTTGTTTTATCGGCACTTACCCACTCCATCTAGGCAACGTGTACATCGCTGACTGGTTTAACAGTCGTATCCGCAAGGTGACTGTATCAACGGGAATCATCACCACCATCGCCGGGAGTAGTAGTGTTGGTTACAGTGGCGATAACGGAGCTGCCACGTCGGCGGCACTATACGGTCCGGAAGGAGTCGCGCTTGACGCATCAGGTACCCATGATAGACGCATTGCTATAATGAGTCCTCCCTGATTTCCCTGTCCTCTAGGCAATGTGTACATCGCTGACAGATATAATAGTCGTATCCGCAAGGTGACAGTGTCCACGGGAATCATCACATTAATTGCCGGTTCAGGCGGTACTGGCAGTTATAGCGGTGATAATGGCCCAGCCACATCGGCGGAAATGAATAATCCTACTGCGGTTGCAGTGGACTCTGCAGGTCAGTATCCTTGTTTCTGATTCTTACTCGTGTGGAGCTAACCTCCCATGTCACCTCTAGGCAATGTGTACATCGCTGATATTGATAATCATCGCATCCGCAAGGTGACGCTGTCAACGGGCATCATATCTACTATTGCGGGTACAGGGGCTAGTAGCTTCAGTGGTGATGGCGGACCAGCCACGGCAGCCGAATTAACTTCTCCGGGCGGAGTTGCGCTAGATGCGTCGGGTATTTCTCTCGGTTACTATTTTTTATTCCCTCACCTCACTTCCCTGCTTCCTTAGGCAACGTGTATATTAGTGACTGCTATAATCGTCGTGTCCGCAAGATAACGATATCGACAGGGCTCATAACCACGATTGCTGGCTCCGCTGGTACTACTTACGCAGGTGATGGGATCGCGGCCACGTCGGTTGTACTGTATTACCCTGGCTTACTGTCGCTAGATTCTTCAGGTATTTCTCCTCGTTAACATGTGAACTAGTTCTTTCTGCTTAACCAGCTCCTGCTGCTCTACTATAGGCAATATTTTTTTCCCGGATGTATTCAATAATCGCGTCTTCAGGGTGACGGTGTCAACGGGCATCATCACCACTGTTGCTGGCACGGACAATATTGGATTTAGTGGTGATGGCGGCGCGGCTTCGTCAGCGGAATTGAACCAACCATATGGTGTCTCTGTAGATTCGTCAGGTACATTCTATGTAGCAAGTGCTTCTGTTGTTGTCAAATAACCTCCACGCTCCCTGTAGGCAACGTATACATCGCTGATACTGGAAATCAACGTGTCCGCAAGGTAACAATGATTACAACTGGCAGTCCATCATTAACACCTACCGCAGTTCCGTCAAGTACACCGACACTCGTCCCAACTGTTACACCTTCACGTGCACCAACAATGACACCCACCATATCCCCTACTGAGTATCCGACCTACCAAAGCGGCGTCCACGTCTACTTCAGTGCCTCGCAGGTGATGAGGAACGTGTCTTACGCTCAGTACGTGGCCAACAAGACGGCGAATGACGAGATAGTCACCAAGACCATCGCCGAGTGCATAGGGTTCGACCTGCAGGATACCGACATCAGTGTAACCTCCACTACTAGCGGTGGAGTTCGGTTACTGGCGGCCGTCACATCACTGACTGTGGACTACGACGTCAACACAATCAGTTACATCTTCCAAGACTCGGCTGTGGCAACGCAGTCATTCATTCTATCATTGGAAACAGCTATTGCCAACGGTTACTTTGATGTGTTACTGCATGATAATGCGGCGACTAGTAACAGCGTTGCATTGACATCCTCAATCGCCAGCTCTGTTGTAT
>JACCDO010974361.1_pt1 | contig 36189 bp, 31 predicted proteins | sample 7446101 | NCBI WGS metagenome assembly JACCDO01 (sample SAMN15323440, study PRJNA562643) | freshwater metagenome | isolation source: river surface water | place: USA:Blue River Watershed | collected 2017-08-16 | reverse complement strand
GTCGATGAAGGAGAAGGAGAAGGAGAAGGAGAAGGAGAAGGAGAAGGAGAAGGAGAAGGAGAAGGAGAAGGAGAAGGAGAAGGAGAAGGAGAAGGAGAATGGATGGAATAATATACGGATAAAATGAACTAGTGCCGGAGGACATTGAGTTGACGGAGGAAATGGAATAGCGGAAGAACCATTATAAAAATGTAATAAATATTATTTTTATAACAAAAAATATTTATTACACAGGATAAAATGAAATGAAAAATAATTATAAATTTTCAAGATCATGATAATCGATTACAACTTCTTGTTCTTGTGTTTGTTTTTGGTTAGAAACATTATAATCAAGATCATTATCACTATCGCTATTATAATTTGAAAAATAATGATTTAAATCATTTATATTGTATTGAATAAGTGGGTCTGTATCGCCAATATTTTGATTATTTTTTGAAATTAGGAATGAAATGTCACGATCGCATTCTTCGATTTGTTCACTTAAATTAAAAAGGATATCTTTTACACATTTAAAACTTTGAAACTGCTCGTAAAATTCGGTTGTAAAGTCTTCCACTTTCGACAACCTTCTTCTAACTATACCCAAATCAACATTTTTTGCAAATTTTTTTATTTCATTTTTTTGTTGTTTTTCATACAAGGTTTTTGAAACAACACCTTTTAATCCGTCAATGCACATATTTTGTGTTTCAATTAATGAGTGTGTTTGTTCGACATGATCGTGCGTGTTGTTAACTACGTCTCTAACATTTAACAACTCGTTTGAATGCTCGAACAGCGTGCTTTTCAAAAGAAAAACATCGTTTGACACCGAAGTTTTAAATTCCGAAAATGTTGATTCCATTAATTCCATTCGTTTGAAAAGCTCGCTCAACTGTGTTCTTAATAATTCTACAGATGCCCCAACTTCTCCAAGTGTAAAGCTGCTTGTCCTGGTTGGAACGCGGACCATGGGTTGATACAAATACGGGTGTTCTGAATGCGATGAATTTGAAAACATTATATTCTGACAGTGCGGCGGCGTTTCATATACCATACTTTTTATTTTATTTTGTATAAATGTTTACTAAAAAATGTTTACTAAAAATGTAAATGCAAATATATTAAATATATAAAGTATCTTAATATATGTTTATATTTATTATTTAAATATATTTACAACTATTCACAACTGCGGCTGGCTATGGGATTATATATAAATCAAAATTTATATTTTTATTTTTCATTTATATTTGCCGGAATTCTTTTTGTTTCTACAAATTTAAATCATATTGTGCCTGTTTATGCCGTGGGCCTGGATTTATTGCCGTATAACAATAACAATAACAATATCAATAATGACGGTTGCATAGATCGCAGCGAATGGATGCGGAATGCGTTATGGGTGCATAACCGAACGTTATATGAAATTACGTTACCCGGAACACACGACAGCGGGGCGTACATGCTTTATAACAGTTATTTGAGAGGTTTTGTTTCCAACTGGATTGAAGAAGCCATGGAACTTGCACAGATGCTACACATTGACGTGTATCACATTGTTAAAATGTGGGCCCTTTCACAAGCTGGTTCACCTACTGGAAGCGTTGCGGGACAGCTGCGCGCCGGAGCGCGTTACATTGACCTGAGGTGCAGCTGGAACGGGACCGACTGGATAACGTTTCATTTTGAACAGGGTGTGTTATGCAGCGTTTTAATGCGCGACATATCCGATTTTTTACGCGCATATCATAGTGAAATTGTGTATGTGGAACTGGGATCAGAGTGGAGTCCTAACAAAAAAGAACCCAGTGAAAGCATTATGAAACTGTTGTATAATGACATACGTGATATGCTGTTTCCGTTTCACATTCCGGTGAACAGCGACCTGCGTTCACTAACCGTAGCTCAACTTGTGGAAGCAAACGCTCGCTGCTTGATTGCTTCTCCGCATCGCCCGATTGAATACGAAAATGAAATATTTGTATCCGACGATATTATTTATAATACCTATGCCGATACCGATCTTTTACAAGACATGATTGCGTATAACGACGAACGAGTTGCAGAGTTTCGAGAATGGAAAACTAGAAAAAATAAACAATTATATAAAATTTCATGGACTCTAACGCCTGGGGCTCGCGCAGTCACAGAATCCATTATTCCCGGAAATCCGAAGTCACTATACGAACTGAGTCTACCGGCATTTCAAAAAATAACAGAATGGGCACAAGCGCATGCAGCAGAAGCTTATCCGCGCTTCGGACAAATTCTAATTTCCGATTTTTTCTGTGAAAGCAATGTTTTCGAAGTATTTGGCGGACCCCCAGCCAAATGAAAGAGAAAGAACGCCGGAAAAAAAGTTGTAAAGATTCTATCTTTTTTTTTGAAAATGGACATGAAAAGTATGTCCATTTTTACTTTTAGAAAAAAAATGTTTGAAAAAAAAATACTCTTTTTTGGATTTTTGGATATTTTCAAAACTTCTTACCATATATGCTTTCACATTGCGCGCGCGGCGCGAGCACGAGTGCATAAGAAAAATGTGTATTTTTCGGTGATATGGGAGAGAATTTGATCGAAATACGGTGAAATGGAGCGTGTTATTATGAGCGCAACTTGTGAGCATAACTATGGTGCGGAATTTTTAACGGATTGAATGCGTTGTGACCATGTTATCCCGAGTTAGCATAAAATGCTAACAATTAGCTCGAAGTTAGCATGGTCTCATTTTTATTTCATTTTGTCGCAACAACAACACCATGTGTGGTTTGCAAAATACGCGTATTCGAAATCGCGGTTGCAAAAAGTTGCAAATGGGTGCAAAAAGTTGCAAAAAGTTGCAAAAAGTTGCAATGTCCAAAAATAATTAATAAATATAAAAAATGACTTAGATGGAAAAATAAATATTATTTCAGAAACGAACGAATACAAAAATGGATAGTACAGGTAATCATTCAGTTGACACTGCTATGATGATACCAGAATCAGTGTCTGATTATAAGCATAAACTTAAAGTGGTATGCGATGACGATGGTATAAAAAAGGGTTTTTATTGTGATATTTGTGAATATAAAACGATTCGAAAAAGTAGTATGGACAAGCACTTGAACAGTAAAAAACATAAAGAAGAAATTATGCGTATGAATTCAAGTCAAACGGTAGTAGGTTGTGGTGAAGTATTCAAATGCAAGTGTGGAAACAGTTACACACACGTGAGCAGCTTGTCTCGACACAAACGAACATGCAGCGTTTTCATTGGTGATGAAAACAATAAAAAAATGTGCGATGTTGTACTGGATGTGGTTCAAAAACAGAGCGAACTCATAGGCAATCTCCAACATCAAGTGCTGGAGTTAACAAAGGCGTCTGTTACGGCAGCTCAAAATCACAGTAATAATACAAATAGCAATAATAAAATTAAGCATAAAACGATGGGAAATACGAATAATAATCACTTGAACAATTGTGGAAACTTTAATATTAATATTTTTTTAAACGAGCAATGTAAAGATGCGATTAATTTGTCGGATTTTGTGAAATCTCTCGAAATCACGTTTGAGAACCTTAAAATTGTGAACCAGACCGGGATGGAAGAAAGCGTGAGCGCGTTGATTTTAAAGGGGCTGGAAAACATGGATGTGAACAAACGCCCGATTCATTGCACGGACCAAAAGCGTGATGTGATGTATGTGAAAGAAGAGGAAAAATGGGAAAAGGATGAAGGCAATGACAAACTCAAAAATTCGATTGATGATATTTCACGACGACACGCGTACACGCTGAAAAAATTTAAAGATGTGAATCCCGACATTAAAGTTGGACACGCCATGCATGATGACTTTATACAAACCATGAATCGAATTTGCACGCCGATGGAAGACATTGGTAAAAAACGAATTGTGAAACAAGTTGGAAAAAATGTAGCGATGAATGCAGCGATTGCAAATGGAAATGATGGTGATGGTAATGGTAATTTTGACGATGTTGTGTGAATTTAAAACATTTATACTATACTATAAATGTTTTATACTATACTATAAATGTTATACTAAAATTGAAAAATAAATCAAGTAGGTAGTATTCCATTAGTGCTTCATTCCGCGTATTATAAACACATGAGCTTTATGACACTGGTTGTATTTTCATCCATTTTATTTACGTTTGGTTTTGTTATTTACAATGAGATCATGTGGATCAACATGAATACGAATTCTGTGAATGACATCAATAATAAAACGGTACAATTAAATTGGAAACAAAACCAAAGTTTTAATAATGACAGTATTATGATATTCGTATACTTTGCCATCATTGGTGGAATTGTTGCGCCAAACGCTCCGCAAATAGATTAGAATTAAATGTTTACATTGAATGCGTGTAAATATATATTTTTTAGGAAAATGTGAAATAATATTTTTTTTAAAAAATATAATATAATTACTTTATATAAAAGAGCAGCATAAAAAATGATGAAACAGTCGCGTACACCACTGGCATATGGGCAATCTGAACTAGTTTTTGATATACGAGAAGATGAGAATGGTTTAAGTACTGCAAGAGATTACTTGGGAGTTACTCCGTCCAATTTTATTACAACCAATAATGGAAAAAAACTTTATAGGTTTATAGTTCAGCGTTATTTAAAAGGTTGTTGTAATAGATTTCTTTTACATGCTGATTCAAAAACTACAGAAGATTGTATTCTACATATGATAAGTAGAGCAAAAAGGGTGAAAGCGGTTAAAACAATGATGGAAAATATAACGATAGTAAATACGTATTCAAATTCCGATACTACGCGTGATGCGATTAAAGAAGCATACGTTCGAGCTAGTGCACTTGGCATTGAGTGTAATCTGTATTTCGCATTATCAAAATTAAGTAGTGTAATAAAGACAACGAACACAGGGCAGCAAAGCTCTGATGGAAATAAAGAACAACTTGTCGTTGTATCAAATAATAACGGACCATATACTCAACAATTATGGAGTGCATATAATGATAAAGGAACAGACACTACGAAAGTATGGATGAATGATTTTACTATAGAAAGACTGAATGAATTTAAAGGAAACACATTAATACTCGCTCCTGTATCCGTTAATGACTATAAAAAGGTAAATGGGATAATTACTAATTCTGATTATATCGGTTCTGTTGCCTTCTATGAGTGTACTAGGATAGACCTTATCCCAGATATTATGTCATCGAGAAAACTTGAAACTGTAAGAAGCTTAGCTTCCGAAGTAGCTTTAAATGCAAAAGGTTATGACGGAATGAGTCAATCTGTTCCATACGAATCATTGTGCGCAGCTATAGCTCAACTCGATTGGTCTGAATTAATTGCTGCAGGAGTTTTAACATCAGTATGTGCTGAATAGGATTTTTTGATTTTCATCACCATTAAAAATGATGAAATGATTTAAATTTTCAAAAAATGTAAATTGAAAATTTAAAAACTAATGTTGACATGTGTAGTTTTCAGAACAAAGCAAGTAATCAATCAATCAATCGAAATGTCGTCCCGAGTAGTAGCAGCAGCAACGTATCCCTTCAATATCGGCCTCGAATTCATGAATAAGGAAACTGACGGGTCGGACAAAAGCTTCGGTTGTTTGAAGTTTGAAACTCTCGGATTTCCTGAAGGCTATAAACAAAAAGGTAAGTATAGAGTCCACATTTCACTCGACGTGTCGACATCCATGCAAAGCGAAAGACGGCTTTCCCTTGCAAAAGAAACAATTGTGAAGATGGCGGAATATCTCGCATCCGCCGCAAATGACAATCCAGGACTCCAATTCTGGATCACACTCACAACATTCAGCACAGAAGCGCGCGCGGTGATTGAGGATCAAGAGGTAAGCTCCGAAACGGTTTCATTTCTAACGTCTACAGTGCACGGAATTCGAGTCGAAAACTCTACGAGTTTTGAAGCGTCATTCTTGCTTGATCGCGACATCATGAAACAACAAGCTGTCAAGGACAAGGAGCGTCAAAATGAAGACATTGTCACACTGCATATTCACATGACCGACGGCGAAATCACGGCAGGAAATAAGGATGAGACGTACTTGAAGACTCTACTTTCACCCAATGTGGAACATATCTTCATCGGTTATGGCGCAGATCACAAAGCGGCGTGCCTCATCAACCTTTCGAAAGTGAATGCAGTCAGTAGTTACATGTTTCTCGACAATCCCGCAAAAATGGGCGCCATGTTTGCGCAGATATTCTGCCCGCATCTCTTTGCCGCTGTAACTGAAGTGACGATTGAATTGACAGGTGCAACATTCCTTGACGTAGACGGCGGATGCGAAACTTCGAGTGTGTTTTTGAATCACGTTGCGACTGAAACAACCAAAAGATTTCACATTGTCACCAATGCTGAAGTTCAAGCTCGAGATGAAACGCAATGCTTGTCAGACGATGTTATGTCATCTATATACGACTACAGTGGCAGCGAACGGTGTGTTACAGTGAAAATTACATTTCGCGCATTCGATAACCAAAACATCGAAGACCCTCCCAACTACCCCTTTTACAAAGGTTTTGGAATTGTATCGTCAACGACACACTCTGTGGAAGTTCAAAAGGAACGAATGCGTTGGAGGGTGATGATTTTGATGAAGGACGCAAAAGATTTGAAGCATCGTGAACACGAAAACTTCACTCGACACAATCGATATGCGGAATATGATTACGAAACAAACCAATGGACTGATCCGATGAAGGAAGAAAAAGACGCACTCATTCAGCGCGCGAATGAACTCAAGGATGAAATCAAACAGTTTGGCGAATTGCATGACATTGCAGAGGATGAAATGTTGAAAGATCTTGTGACGGACATTGTGATTTGCATTTGCGCAATTCCAAGTTCCCAGCACGGCCTCATGTATATTTATTCGCGCTTTCGTTCATGCACAGATGAAACGCCGACGGCAGTGACTGATTTGACGCCGCTGGATCAGTATGTTGGCGACTTTCTCACATCTTCATCATGCGACCATGGTGACGACAGGCTATTTTCATGTGGCGGTTCTAATGAAGATGTGCTTCATCGTCAGAGATCGGGAACGACCAATGCCGCATTTGACATTTTGAATCGTGCAATGTCTCAGTCGCCTACATCAGCAGGAGCGGCGGCGACACGCGGATCGACGAATCATGATGACGATGATGGGTGCCACGGAATTCGTCGTGCTCGCTCATCTTACCGACAAACGACATTCAGCAACGACGACGTCGTAAGGACGGATGACGACCTTGTTGTCATTTCAAATAGTGATGCTACTTAATGTGTTAAAGTAAACTTGGATGTGAATAAATTAAAATACTAATAAAATGGGTTAGATAATTAATAGTAACCCGAAAGTTTTTTTATAATAAAATGAAAATATTTTTTTTATTTTTCATAAAAAATTGATTTTATTTTATTATACTTTCATGCGAGATACTATTGACCATGATTTGTGCGTCACAAATATTACAACAAGAAAAAGATGGCGTATATATACCGCATAAAAAATAAAATCACAAAAAAATCTTACATTGGTGAATCAAAGAAAAAAGATGTAAAGTGGAGATGGAGTGAACATAAACAAAATATAAAAAAGAATAAAGGTTGTCCTGCTCTAAGAGATGCTGTTAAAAAATATGGTATTGAAAATTTTGAGTTTTCCGTAATAATTATTTGCTTTGATGATGAAAGATTTAAATATGAAAAAGAATATATCAAAAAATATAATACCGTTGTTCCAAATGGATATAATATAACAAACGGTGGAGAAGGAGGCGGGTTTCAAGGAAAAACACACACCGAACAAGTAAAAGCCGATATTAGAAATAAATCAAAACAAAAATATATTGATAATCCTGAACTAAGAAAACAAATATCTGAAAGAAATAAAATAATTATGAAAAATCCTGTAATTAGAGAAAAAATAAAAAACGGGTTGTTAAATTCTGAAAAATGGAAGAAAGCAAAAGAAGAGAACAGAGCAGGTAACTATAAAAATAATAAACATAGTGAAGAAATAAAAAATAAAATTAGTGAAGGCCTGAAAAAATATTACGCCAATAATCCAAATATTACAATTAAAAATAGTGGTGATCCAAATGTAGAAATAGATAATAAACTAGGAAAAAAAATTAAACAGTATGACATGAATAATAATTTATTGAATGAATATATTAGTATAAGTGATGCTTCTAGAAAAACGTCAATTCCTAAATCAACAATTTCTCTACATTTAAAAGATAATACAAAAATAGATGGAAGGGAATTTATATGGAAATATGCATGAATAAAATGAAATTGGTTGAGTTGTTAGATAATTAATAATAGCCCGAAAGTTATTATTAATATGAATATGAAAAAATAATGCGCGTGATGGGATTCGAACCCATGCTCCCTAGGGAATTTCGGCTTAAGCGAAACGACATAACCACTAATCGACACACGCAACTTTATAAACATTTTATCTTTTTTCGCTGCATAAAAATTAACCACATTCTAAAGAATAATAAGAATAGTAAGAATGATGGTAAAAAATCGTCGAGCGAACAAAAATGTTTCTTTATTATTGTTTTCATATTTTTGAAATTTGCGCTTTTTTTAGTAAAAAGACATAAAACTTTTTTGGTTTTGGTTTCAAATCCTTTTTTTTTGGATTGGTTATACTTTTATTTTGGTTTTGGGTTTTGGTTAAGTGTAAGAAATGGTTTATATTTTGTATTTGGTTTTGGTTTTTATATATTTTATTTTTATACTGGCTACCCCCTATTTTTTTTTATTTTGGCATCCCCCTTTTATTGAGTCATTAAAGACCAATTTATTTTTATTTGTCATCCATTCGCTCCTGCTTCTTCTCCTGCTGCTGCTGCTCCTATTAAAAGTCCTCGGTCGGTCGGTCGGTCGTCGCTTGTTCGTACCTGCAAAATGTGTTAGAATTATGAAAATATGCAAATAATGCAAACATACACACAAACACACATGAAAATGCTACTACTACTACTATAAATGATTCGCACCTGTTTTTTATGCTCTCCTCCTGTTATCTATCCCCTGAAAAAAAAACAACTTCTTTTTATCAACTTCGCATTCAGTTTATCCATTTCAAAAAAGTGTTGTACAACGGACGATGTTAAAGATCGTCGTCTAAGAAAAAAAAATGCAATGCCTTTGTGGTCTTACTGTGCATCTATGACGTACGGATGAACGGTGTCATCATCGTTGGTCATCGGAAAAAAATGTTGAAAATGCAAATAAACTAATTAGATTACATTATTACATACCACTTAATTGTTCCTGCATTAAGACAACGTATGTAATTAATAAAATTTAAAGTTGAATAGGTGCATTTTCTTGAAAGAAGGGGTTTTTATTGATGTGCTTACAACACTCTTAATTACCGCGCTGTTTGTTGTAATTTATTTTTAAACCCTCTGTCTGTTTCTGCCAAAAAAATGATATGAACAATGTCCCCAGACTGACTTGTCGCAACTCGCGATTCTATTTTTTCGCACTTGTGAGGACATAGCGTCGTGAAGAAAAATATATTCATTATTTATTTAATTTGGCTCATGTTATTAAAATGCTGACAACCATAGTTTATTTTAATTACATTGCTGTAAGGTTGTCAAAAATAATTGCTCCTTACGGGGCTTGAACCCGTGACATCGGGCTCATAAGACCCGCGCTCTACCAACTGAGCTAAAGGGGCACTAAACATATATCATCCCCCACACTAAGATGGCGTGATGTCTTTATATTGTTATACTATATATATATTTTATTTTTATTTTAATAAAAAATTATTCATTTGCGACAATTTCTTCCTTAATTACATAAAAGTCTTCTTCTTCTTCCTTTGTCGAAACGTCCCGTTCTTCTTCCTCCTTTTCCTTTATCGAAACGTCCCGTTCTTCTTCCTCTTCCTTAATTTGTAAAGTGATATTATCTTCCTTTTCAGAATCGGAATGGTCATAAGCAAAAGATGCAAAATGCAGACACCGTTTAGAATGGCGCACCTTTAAAGGATGTTTATTCATTCTGCAAACCCAGTAACCTTTATTATGGTATATTTTTACAGAAGAGTTAACTATGAGTTCATTTACAAAATTTGCAGTTTCAATACTATCATTCCATCGTATTTTCAAAAAAACATGATTATAATTTTTATTGAGCACTGGAACAATATTAATGTATTGTTGATAAACAGTTCCAATGTTCAAAACATTTTCAAACACGTGAACAATGTCGTATAGCGTGATATTTCGTGTTGCTGTAAAATAAATACAGGAGTTCATAGGAACATGTTTTGTAGTTTTGCTAAACCACGGTTTATTGATTCCTATTGGTTTAAAAATATCATCTATATTATTACTATCATTTGATGATAACATTTTGTATTGTTATTTACAGAGTATTAGATTAAGTTAAGATAATAATATATTGTTTTATTTGTTTATTATGTTTTTCTAAATTTTATTTTTTTGCGATAAAAAAAATATTTTACATTTTTTTCCTTTTTTTAATTTTTATTTTCATTTTTCTTTTTTTTGTTTTTATTTTCTTTTCATTTTTTCATTCAATAGTTTGATGCGAACACAGACAACAAACACACACAGGGTAGTTCAAAACTTCATCAAACATCACAAGAAACATCACAAGAAGAATCAAACAGTCGAACGCTTACACTTCTTTGAATCAACGGGCTTGGACTTGATTCGGAGTCCGATCCATGAGAGCGGGGCGTGGGCGATGCTGAGTGGTGTTTCTCCACCTTGCTCATGACTGTAGCTGTAGCAACTTGAGCTTGTTTTTCCCAGTACTTTTTTTTCGAGTCGCTTTCGGCGCGCACAGCGCTTTGCAAACGTCTTGTCACTTGAACGGGAATGATTTGAGCTTGAGGAGGAGCTGCTGCTGCTGCTACTATTGCTTCAGATTTTTTGACGGCAGTGGCTCCAAAATCGATGCGTGGTCTGGGATACCTTGACTGTGGTTGCGGTTTGTATTCTCTGGCAACATATTTGGTGACCTTCCAGAACCATGGCTCGTCGTAGACAATGTGAACAAATCCCTCTGAATCAAGTCGCTCAAGAAACTGCTGCGTTTGGCGATTTTGGGTGAACCACTTTGTGAAGTGAATGAAGACGCGGAGAAACTCTTTTCTACTTACCGTTCCGTCAGGATTTCTTTCAACAACTTGTTTGGGAACCATGTCAATCTTTCCGACCCAACCCAAGTTCAGTTGACGAAGCACTGCGAAAATGCGCTCCTGTCGAATATTCTTGTGGGTGCGCGAAATGCACAAAGTAGGTCCGACGAATTCTTGTTGCTGTTGCTGTTGCTCAGCATATTCACGATTTCCTCCAGTTGCCATTATTATTTGTTCGATTGATAACGATGATGTAACACTGGTAATTACAATCATAGTTTTTTATTTTTCAATTTATCTTTTTTCGAATATGTTTCATAATTTTTTTTATTAAAAATATTATTAAAAAAAATATATGAAAAAAATCGTAAGAAAATATTAAAAGTTTTATTCAGAATCAATGATTTCAATCGTTGGAACAAACATGTCATATTTTTTTGATATGGCAATTTTTTCTTCGTACACTTGGTCGAACCGCGCTCTTGAAATGCGCATTACATCGATATAACCGTAGAATAGTGGAGACAAAGCATATTCGCCATGTGCATCACCGATGCTCTCTTGGTAAATGACTTTTATATAGGGGAAATAATACTTGATGTCTGCGGCGAAATCGCCAATGATTTTAAGCCCAGGCGCATTATAATTATAATCTGCTGCGTCGATAATCCTTTTGTGTTTTAAATCTTCTAATATGAAATTTGTTTTATGTTGTAGAGAGATCAGCGGTGAAATTATAATGGTGCCAATATTTTTTTGATACAAGTAGCGTAAAAAGTCCAATCTTTTTAAAACGGAAACATGAAAGTCGCGATCATTATTATGAAATAAAGATTCAGACATTTCTTCAAAAGCGACAGATTCTGTTAATAACAGCGTATTTCTTGACGTTTTACATTCATTTTCATGTTGGTCTTGGTATTTGCGTGTAATGTATTTTCTAGTATTTTCAATGGCTGCTTTTTTAATATGGTCAAAGTCTTTATACGCATGTTCCCATCGTTGATAAAAAATAGTTGAATCTAAATGATGAGAGAAAATGGAACACTTTTTAATGTTGCCATAACACAATTTCACTTCTTTCAGCGTGTCGTTAAGAAATGGAAGCAGCATGCCATGAAACTTGCGACGCTTTAGAGGAAACACAGCGCTTTGCGGGATATTTTTTTCATGATAAAGTCCCCATCCGCCACAATTCTTAAGAAACCCGGAACTGTCAAAATAAGAAAAAAATACATCGCACTGAAAAATACTAATGTTGTGATTATTGTGAGTACTAACAGAATTTACATTTTCAAAAATAATTGGGGGACCAAATATTTTTGCTCCGCTAATGACGCCGTCTACGATTTTTATTTTAACTTTGAATCCAACTCTCTCTAATTCGGGAATGATATCATTCATAAAAAAATCAACATGGTGTTTGAATAGAATGATGTCATAGTCATCGGCCCATGGTAAATTTTTACCGGCGCGAAGCAGGCCGATGGCGTTTCCGGCAAATACGGCGTATGCGATATTGTGATTGGTCTCAAAATAGTTTAGAACTTTAAAACATGTTTTGGCTTGTTTGTGAATGCTATCATTATACGTTGTTAATGCGAGATTGGTTATTCCAATGCTTGCAAAATAATAACATGTCGTCACTGGGTTTACAAAGAGTTGAGCCACTCTTTTTTTAATGGTATCCATATTGTAATTCATTTTGTAAATGTCTTTGTCGCAAATGGTAATCGGAGGCGGTGTTTGCGACGACGACCCATATAAAATATGTTTGAAGTTATTATTGACGGGAGGGCGTTTCTTATATTTTTTTAATAAAAAGGACATTTTTAAATTTAATTTAATATATATAATTAATTTATTTTATATTATACACATATTTTTTTATTATGGATTACTCGTTAAATATGCAGTACAAATAATATCTTTTATTATGTATAAATATATATACCAAATCAAATGAAATATTTTATTGATTTAGACAATACGCTGTGTTATACACAATCAAATGATTATAAAAACTCAAAGCCAAATATCGAGAGAATTAATTATGTGCGCGAATTAAAAAATAGTGGACATCATGTAACAATATGGACTGCAAGAGGATCTTCCAGTGGTCTTGACCATTCAGAACTCACAAAAACTCAGCTTGCGGAATGGAATGTGCCATATGACGAACTGGTAATGGGAAAGCCGTCGTATGATTGTTGCATAGATGATAAATCATTTAATGTCGATGATTACTGGTGCGTTCCGTCGCCGCCTTTGTCTAGTGAAAATTCAGAATCAGACTCAAGTTCAACTGGTAAGAAAATGAAAAGCGAGGTTGTGATAAAAGGGTGGGGAAAAGAAATTGTTTTTGTAAATAATGGCGAATATTGTGGAAAAATATTATCATTTGAGAAGGGAAAAAAGTTTTCGATGCACTATCATTTGTTAAAAAAAGAAACGTGGTACGTATCAAAGGGTAGATTTATATTTATATGGATCGACACGTCCAATGGAACAAAACACAGTGAATATTTAGAAGTAGGAGACGTGGTTACGAATGAAAGAGGCGAACCGCATCAACTCATTGCACTAGAGGATGCTGATATTTTTGAAGTGTCGACACAGCATTTTGATACTGACAGTTATCGAATTTGGAAAGGGAATTAATTAACTTTTGGCGACACTATCAGCATATGCACTTACAATTTTTTTTATAATTGACGAACTACTTTTATTTTCAAGATAGTCGAATATTAGCGTATTTTCTACAAGGTCAGAACCGACGACGTTTTCCTTACAATAATCGCCACCTTTAACAAGTGTTTTAGGGCGAATCATATTGATAATGTTATATGGAGTATCGTCATTAAATATAACAACATAGTCAACCATATTCAAATTTAACAAGAATTCGCTTCGTTCTGAAGCGATATTTATCGGACGCGAACTGCCTTTTAATTTTTTTACAGAGCTATCAGAATTTAATCCAACTATGACTATTTCTCCCTTATTTCTGCAATAATTTAATAATTTTAAATGACCGGGGTGAACAATGTCAAAACACCCATTTGTAAAAACTGTATTTAAATTGTTACTATTAAATTTTTTGAGTTCTTCTATATCAGTATCGAATAAAATTTTTTTTGTAGGCAATTCTAATGTTGTAGTTGTAGTTGTAATTTGAGACAAATGAATTTGACTGTCATTATGTTGTTGTTTTTGTTTTAATATGAATGCGTTATATCCGTTTTCAATGTCTTTTAAGCAAATTGTATAATTTCCCAATACTTGTACACTTTTTCCTCCAACATAATTTGCTATAAAAGCTGCAGTTGTGATATCTTTATTAAAAATTAAAAAACAATACAGTAAAACAGAAATTACAATGTCACCAGCTCCTGTGACATCTATTAATGGAATTTGTTTATCATGAGTTATATGATTATAAACATCATTAACGTAAAGTCCATTTTCACCATCGGTGATAACAGTGTGTGTATTACATAATGATTTTTTTATTTCTGAAAACATATTTGAAATATTCGTTGTTTTTGTTAACGTTATAGATTCATTCATATTTGGTTTAAAACAAAAACAGTCTTTATATTTATAAAAATTTTTAATTTTCGGATCTATAAATGTATATATTTCATTCTCATTACAATAACTTATAATTTCGCTACATAAGTAATCTGTTATTACACCCTTATTATAGTCAGAAATTAAAACTGCTTTTGTGTTTTCTTTTGATTTAATATAAGAAATAATTTCACTCGAAACATCCAAATTTATGTCAGTATCGTCTTCTATATCATACCGAGCACACATGTGATTATTATGAATAATTCTATGTTTGGTTGTTATACATTTTTTATTTTTATCTATAAACAGTTTAAAATTTACATTTTTTTCATTTAGAATTTCGGTTATTTTTTTAAAGTTATGGTCATCATCGCTTCCTCCAATGCATGAAATGAGTTCCACATTTTTTCCAAGACGACTTAAATTTAATGCAACGTTTGCAGCACCACCGAGTATATATTCTACGTTATATATTTTATGAACTGGTATATGATTTGCTTCTGGTGCATTTCTTGTAATTGTAGAAAAATAATTTATATCTAAAATAATATCTCCTATTACGACAACATTCATTCAAACTTATATATTGATGAATTAAAATATATGTTATATGTATGTATAAAGTAAAAAAATAAAATAGTTTATATATTATATAATTTTATTTTTGTTATGATAAATTTAAATAGTTTAGAAAACTATGAAACATTACCCAATGGAATAATTAAACAAATTAATGTGGAAAAAATAGAGTATAACATTGACTATTCAAATAAATATAATAACTATGGAGAAAATGGAAATTACTTATCACATTTAAGGCTAGGAGTTTTACTTGGAACAATAAATAAAATTCCTAAATCTATTTTAGACGTTGGATACGGGAACGGTTCATTTTTGAACTGCGCTAAAAAAATAATTAAAAATTGTTCGGGGTTTGATATATCGGGCTATCCTCTTTCAAATGATATAACAATTGTAGACAATATTTTTGATAGACATCACGATGTTATATGTTTTTTTGATAGTTTAGAACACTTTGATGATATTCATATTATAGATAAGTTAAACTGTGACTATGTATTTATTTCTGTTCCGTGGTGTCATTATTTTTCAGATGAATGGTTTATAAACTGGTATCATCGCAGACCAAATGAACACTTGTGGCACTTCAATGATAAAAGTTTAATTCAGTTCTTTAAAGAAAATGGCTTTGAATGCATTCACACGAGTAACTTTGAAGATGCAATAAGAGTAAACCTTTCTTGCAACGGTAATCCAAATATACTTTCTGCAATATTTAAAAAAAGTAGTTGATGTTCAATAAATTTTTTATCATTAAAATTTCTATCATTAAAATTTCCATCATTTTTTTTTTATATATAATGAATTAAATGGAGAATTAAGTGTGAATTTAAAAGGATACCAGTAAACATTTTTCCATATATCTCCGTGTTTATTATAACATTTTATAATTACATTATTCTTATCAAAGATTTTTGTTGCAAAAACTGATAAAAATGAATCAATTCCAATGTAACCATTGCATGCTTTCAATATTTCTATACTTTCTTCAATACTTGTTTTACCAGATAAATTAATGAATGAATCTTTTATTTTATCAGGTAAAATAATTTGACCATCGGTTACAATAATCCCAATCATTTTATTTTTTTTTAATATACTTTCTGCATTATAGTAATCGTTTATTGTAAAATTTCTTGTAGCTGTGCAAATATTTGTTTCAGTATGTAGTTTATCACACAATATACAGTGAATACGATTATCTTGCGTATATGGACATATTAACATAATATTTTCTGGTAAATTAAATTTTTTTTTTACTTCGCAATATGTTGTACTTAAAAAATTATTATTTTTATTAAGTATTAGTACATTTGGTTTATAATTTATAACGTTTTCTTTTATATATTTAAAAAGTGTTATATCAACCAGATTGATTTTATTTATTGCATTTAGTATTTTTAAATCTGGAAGACATTCAAACATTTCATTTGCATCATTAAAACCGGGTCTTTTTAAAAAATCAAAATTAAAATATACGGCAAAATGTCGAATATTATTTTTATTATATTTTTCCGTTTTCATCAAAATAGATTTTAATAATAATGACGATTTTGAAACAAATATAAAATGAATATCTTTAAAATTTAAAAAATAATCTATGCAAATAAAGTCGCCAACTCCACAAATGACAAATGCATATTTTTTATTTTTATTTAGTTTCATATAATTTGTTATATCATTCATATTATCATAATCATAAGTATCAGTATCATGTTTTAGTTGTTTATTTTTTTGAGTATTGGTAACCGTGATTTCATTATTTATTTTATTATTTATTTTATTTTTACTTTCATTTACATTTAACGTTAACAAACTTATACTTCTTGCATTACTTATCATACTTGTGTTTATTTTTTTATTCGTAATATTAAACATGTTCTAAAGTGTTGGTCTGAATTGTTTATATATATTTATTTTCGGTATAATTTTTGTTTATGAAATTTACTTGACTTATCTTATTTTTTATATCTATACCTAAAGACAATATAAAAAAAATATATTTTTTCTACATAGAAGATGGCATATTTACTAAAATTGATTAATTATTCCGTTACTCGTATTTTTTTAATGGAATAATTGGCACATGGTTTTCATTTGCACGACGCGATTCAATAGTGAAACGCTCCAACAGAATTGTGCGTGGAGAAGGCGGCATCAAAAACAACAGGGATGTGTATACGGTTCTCCGATTCCTGTAAAGCACAGTGTTCGCGAAAATGCGTGGATGATTGTTTTAGAAATGCAGAACGACGTGAATAAAATTGCCGGAATTGGATTGGTGAAGAACACTCCCAATTTGCCAGAACACACAATGAGTAGTAACAGTAACAGTAATAGTAATAGTAATAGTAATAGTAATAGTGGTGGCGGCGGCGCATTAAAACCATCAGTATACAAGTGTGGTAATTACAATCGATTTATTTATCAAGGCGCATACAGAATCGATTTGCTTTCGAACGAGCTTGAGCTTACGCGAGAAGAAGAGCTCGTTATAAAAATGCTGGAACTGGCGCTATTTTATGGACCGAATCATAGCAAGCGCGGAAAAGGAATATGTGAACTGCCGAAACATGTGGCACGTCTTTATGATTTTAAAGAATGTTTAAAACAGCTGGTTCAGCGATTTATTAAAATGAAAAAGGACAATTGACTAACTTTACAATGAGTAAGTAAATAACAAAAAAATGTAATTCAATATGTCAATGTGTTTAACGTTTAAAAATTGAAATCATCCACGTATTGCTTAATAATATCAAAATTCACAGTGTCTTCATTATGCCAATACCACTTGTGAAAGATTACATCGTACGGATGAATGGAGCCGCCATAAAAACTGTTTTTTCTTGACGGGTGTCTGTTATCATTCAGGTTATAGTTATCTGTGTTTGTCCAGTCAATATTTTGATACCTTGGTAACATGCAGTCAATGGAATATCCGTTTTTAAATATACAATTAGATAATCCATATTCTCCGTTTATGATGTCGCTGCGCTTGTCGGGATGGTTATAAAAAATAGTTTTTTGGTTTAACAATGCATTTAAGCCGGTTCGATCTACCATGAAAAAAAATCCTTCCACTTTTGGACCGTATCCTCCAGAATCATAATGCGGTAAACATACAATGGTGGTTCCAACCAGCTTTACGCGATCATTTATTTTTTTTATAAAAACGTGTGTCCAATGTGGTTCTGTAAAATAATGAGGAATGATTGGACCTATAACACCGCTATTCATGAAAAAATAGTAATCATACGTTTTAAAGGTTCTTTCTATGTGTTCTAGAGCACACTTGTGACCTCCGAAATCATACCCAACATTTTCTCGTTTGATTACTGTTAGATTGGGTAAATCTGGAAATTGAATACTACGGTTATATTCATATCCGTTGATTACAATGATGTAGTCAACATTGTCTTTGTATGATAACTCTTTTTTTACAAAAAAGTCTAAATTATAATCACTCGAAGGTGACGAAAAATACGTATAAATGATAACAGAACTCATAAATTAAGCGAGTTTATTTCTATATGAATGATGGTTGTTGATTTGTTTGTTGGTTGTTAAAAATATTGATGCATTGTATTTATATTTTTTATATTTATTAATTAATCCAAAATAAAATTGGTTTTTTAACTTAATTTAAAATATAAATAATACTACAAAATACGCGGGACGAGATTCAATGTTTATGAAATTGAAACAAAGCGGCGGATTTTACAGTATTTCATCTCCAAATAGAAATTATATTTTATCGAAAATAAAGCCAAAATTAAAGTCAAAGCTAAAGCCAAATGCTTTCAAGTTAAATGTAAAGGAAGAACCAGACTTTGAGAATTTGGATTCATTTTTTTATAACAATGGCGATCATAATGCCAGTGCCAGTAATGCCAATAACAATTACACTGCATACTATTTACCAACCGTCGGAATAACCAATTTGAAATTGTGTGAACCGAATGAACTCATTTTTGATCAAGCAACTATTTTTTTTAGAATTCTTGATGCCTTTAAAATTCCATATGCTCTTTTTGCCGGCAGTTCGATTGGATTGCTTCGAAATCAAAAAACACTTCCGTTTGTGGACGACTATGACATTATTATTTTTAATAAACATGTTCCATTATTGATAAACGCTGCGCCCGTGTTAAAAAAACATGGATTTAAAATTATTCAAACCGTTCATCCAGACACAAAACAAAAAACAAACGGCGGATGCAGCATTTATTCTTATGCGCTTCAAAGTCATTCTTATTATCAAAATTTTCAGAATGATGACAATGATCACGCCGGGGTTGACGCAAATAGTTGTGTAAAAAAATCGTATTTTCTTTGCGATGTGTTTTTTTCATATTTCGACAGCAACGGATTTTTAAGAAACAATGCTTCATGGGGAACTTATCACGGTAAAAACATTCATATGAAAGAGGTGGTTCCGTTTCAACGACACACGTTTGACGGTTTACGCCTTCCATTTTTCAAAGATGTTGCAACTGAAGTCTATAAGTGTTATGGTAACATTGAACAGTGTATTATAAAAACCCACGCATTAAATGTTTCCGCGGTGTACAGGTCGTGGAAAACGGCGTACGCGGAATTTGAACGCATAAAACATAACGCTAAAGATAATACAATGCGATTTATTTTTTGCGAAGAAGGATACGAAGAAGAATGTGAAAAAAGAAATACGACAGTGAGGGCTATGAATATTTTAGACAACGCATTTAATGATAATTCTCTCGACGTATTGAGAGACATACATAAAAATAAAATAAAAATAATTTATTCATTTTCAATGGAATTTATTATTCGGCATGCCATGTGTATAAAGTATTATTTTCCGACCATTCAAATAGAGTACTTTTCGTACTCGAGGGACAATCAAGTGGTGATGTTTTTAAATTATGTAGACGTTCTCCATGTTTATAATGACGCGGTTCATGATTTTTATAATGATAGCCGTATCATGTATTTAAAAAAGCCGCAAATCGATACCATAACAGCGGTTACATTTGGAACATTTTATGAGGGCAGTAAAGATTTCAGCATTTTGTCAGAGTGTGCAAAATATTCGGAAAATATATGGGTTGGTCTTTCATCAGAGCCGTCAGACTCATTTGATGTTCGTTTGAATAGTATAAGGGAGCATTTTCCACTTGTTAAAAAAATATGGAAACATGACAAACAAAATGATTCTGCTACGGCGGCCAAAATGTCTGGTGCAAATCTCATCATTACAAAAGCAGCAGAACACGCAGAATGCGCGACTGACGTTTCAACGATAACAACAAACTGTTGTATAATGCGCGTTATGTCCAGGTGTAGTAATAAATGTAGTAACAGTAAAAGTGTTCATTTTTCTTAAAAGTTTCATGTTAGCTACGTAATATATATTTAAACAAACTAATATAAAATATTTTATCAATATATATATAATCAACATACATACAACCAATAAGGCATACAAAAATGTCGATGGCAGCATCTGCAGAAAATACAATGAAATTTTTAGAAGTTCATGTAGACAATAATAACAAGAATAAAAATAACACTTGCAATGATAACAATGATAATGATAATATGGCTGACAACTCTCATTTGAAAAATAATGATGGAATATTTTTTAAAAATCAACTCAGCGACTCTGATGATGACATGGTAGTAATTATTTTAGAAGAAGATTCGAGTGTGCAACGCAATAATGAAAAAAGCGTATACGAAGAATGTGAAAAATACGCTCATACAAATGAAGTAATTGAAAGCAACGACAGCGTTGATAATGCGACTGGCGACAATAATAATAATAATAATAATAATAATAATAATAATAATAATAATAATAATAATAATAATGACTGCGATGGCGATGGAAATGGCGATGAGCCCCCTGCTGTAGTGCCTGTATCTACCAAAAAAAAATACATTGGTATCGAAGTTTACACTCATTTTCAAAACACGATGGAATCAATAAAAATGTATCCATTACTGCCGTGTAACATGATTTCTTCGTTTGCGCATGCTATGGAATATGTGGAATATTTCGACATTCCGAGTGAAGAGAGAAAAAAATTGGTGATTGATTTGGTGAAGATTTTAGCATATTCAAATAATGATCATGGGTCACGCGAATGTTTTGAATATTTTGCAGAACACAACATGGTGGACGATATTATGCAAACGATTATTGATAGCACGAAGAGTCGGTATGATATTAACCGTTTTCCACACACCAACAGAAAATTTGTGTTATCGTGTGTTTCGCTTTCGAATAAAATCAAGATTGTAAAACCGAGCGCCAAAATCGAATCTTTATTTGAAGAATTCAAACTGAATTTATGCGGACTCAAGCGTTTTTTTAAAATGAGGGAGAAAGATGAATCGAAACAAACGTAAAGTCGGTTAGCTATTTATGGTATCACTAATATAACATATTAAATCATTTGATGGTTTCACATTTGATTTCATAAGCATTTTCGTAATGGATGTATCAATTTTATATCCATTATCAATTAAAAAGGACATGAGTTCGGGGAGTTCATCCACTGTTAAAAATTCGTGTGGCGCGTTTGGATTACATATAACAAAGATGCACGGCGGGTTGAATGCGTTTATACTACAGTTATCTGTAAACACATCGAATCGAGACAAGCGTGGTGAACGAACGCGTTTTACGATTTGTTGTAAAGGTCCTGGTCCTTGTGGAAATTTATTGATTCGAATAATTTTTTTATAACACTGATTTCTCTCGTCATAAAACGGAGCACCGACAAGTGAATACATCATGGATTTTTTATTGGGTTAGATTTTATAAATATGGATTTATTAACACACTATACATTATAGAGAGATTTTATTTTATAAAATATTTACAATGAAAAAAATATAGAGAAAATGATAAATTGAAATTTTATTTTTTATCTTTACTTTTGACAGTGTTACTTTTGGCAGCAGTGTTTACGAAGAGATGTATAGGTGTAGAGAAGATATAGAAGAAATTAGCCGTTTGGATGAAGAGCGGTTAAGACTATTGGTGGAAAACAGAGAAATGAAAAAAAAGATGGAAAGAAAAAAAAACAAAATACAAGGTTTGAAAAAAGAGGTTGAACAGTTGACAAAAGCGCTTGCACACGCGTCGCCATTTATCGATCTGCCGATAGAAGATGAATCGTCGATTCCCTTTGATGATATTGGGGAGCGAATCATTGTGCGAGATGGAAAACAAATCAAACAAGTCAAACATCTTCGTGAAATTAACGACAGTGGCGAGGAGATCGGTTTTTTGACAGAGTGGGAACTCACAAAACAAGAACTCGGGGAACTCACAAAACAAGAACTCGAAGAAATTGAAAAAGAAAAAAGAAAGATTGAAGAGGCAGAAGAGGCAAAACAAAATTTGAAAGAAGAGGTTGAACGGTTGACAAAGGCGCTTGCACAAGCACAGTATAGTCAGTATGAGAAGGAGCAGCAAGAGCTTCGACATGCCGAACTGCAGAAATTTCAATTGTCGCCATTTATCGATTTGCCGAAAGAAGATGAATCATCGATTCCGTTTGATGATATTGGGGAGCGAATCATTGTGCGAGATGGAAAACAAATCAAACAAGTCAAACATATTCGTGGAGTTAACAGCAACGGTGAGGAGATTGGCTTTTTGACAGAGTGGGAACTCACAAAACAAGAACTCGAAGAAATTGAAAAAGAAAAAAGAAAGATTGCAGATGCAGAAGAGAAAAAGCAGTTTCTTGAAAAACAAAATCGGATCAGCGAAGAAGAACCTTCGATTCCATACAATAAAAATGACGAGCGCATCATTACCCGAGATGGAAAAAAATTCAAGCAGTGGTTCTGGATTGGATCTGGTAGTGACATTTGGTACGACGAAATTGAAATTGTGGATGAATGAATGAATGAATGATGGAAGAATGGAATGGTAGTGATATTATATGCGCGTGCGACAATAAAAAAGAATAAAATAAAAAAAACATTTTTTATTCTTTTTTCATTTTTTTATTTTTCATTTTTTTATTTTTCATTTTTTCTTTTTCATTTTTTCTTTTTCATTTTTTCTTTTTTATTTTTCATTTTTTATTTTTGAATTTGTGCTCGCATCACATCTCCATATCCGGATCACATCCACGTGACATCGTTGTGTCCCATCTCCTTCTGGAAGCGACTCTTTGACCGGTTGTTTTCTTGGTAGCGGGTCCAGTAAGGAGCAGACCGTTCCTTCTTTTTTTTTCCTTCTGCAACCTTTGCAGCTTCTGCTGCAACTTCAACTGCGATGGCTGCAGCTTGAGCGGCAGTGGCTCTGTCATGGTCTGTCCATGTCACTTTGTTTTGGTTGCGCTTCTGGCTTCGCATCACGGCTGCATCTGCGATGGATGCGAGAATCGCTGCAGCTTCGACTGCTTTGGTGTTTTTTTGTTGCTGTTGTTCTTGAATTTTCTGTTGCTGTTGTTCTTGAAATTTCTGTTGCTTGAGCCTTTCACTGCGCCTCACAAGTGATTTCTTTCCAGAAGATGATGTCGATGATGAAGACGTGTTTCGACGACGAGTAGTAGTTGGCTGCTGAATGTCGTATTCATTTCCGATGTCACGATCGTAGTCGTCGTGGTGGTCAACTGTTTCTTCTTGTTTGTTTCCTCTCTTTGCAGCGCGCAAGTATGAGGCGGCGTTGATTGCGTAGTTCAGCTCTTGGGCGGCGGACATTATTGATCGATCGTTGATTTCTTTGAAACACTGATGAATGTAAAATGAGAAAATAAGTTTTCAATTTACATTTTTCGTGGTGTGAATTCTGGGTAAAAATGAATAAAAATAATTAACAAAAATTTTTTTTATTTCAAGAAGAATCTTTACATTTTTGAATGTATGTTTTAAGTTGGCGAACATACGCATGATACGTATTGTCGTCTGTATCGGTAACACTCTTTAAATAAAAAATATTTCTGTAAAAGTTAACACTGTCGTCCAACGATGGTGGTTCGTTGGATTTCAGAGATACGGAGTTATAAATGGTATTTAATTCAGCGCGCGCTTGTTCATGGTTATATGTAAACAGTCCCTCATACAATGAAACACTTAAATAATTTATTATATTTGCCATGAGTGCAACCGTTTCATGAATACCGTTATTACTAGTAGCGTTCTTCATAAATAAACACACTATATACATATTTTATTTTTTACTTTTTATATCAGTTAAAAAAAAAAATAATTTTCATTTTGTTTTTTTTTCATTTTTTTTCATTTTTCATTTTGTTTTTTTTTCATTTTTCATTTTGTTTTTTTTTCATTTTTCATTTTGTTTTTTTTCATTTTTCATTTTTTTCATTTTTTTTCATTTTTTATCTTGTTTTTTTTTCATTTTTTATTTTGTTTTTTGGACGCATTTCATTTCAACTCATTCATTCAACAAGCCCTCTTCTCAGGAATTCTTCATCATCCTCCGAATCCGTATCTCCCCATAACTTCTTCACTTGCTTTTTTTTTTCAACTTCCGAAGTTGAAACTGGTTTTGGTTTAAAGGAGATGGGTGGAAGAAGAGGGCCTGCCGAGATTGCAGTCGGGATAACAATCGAGAACTGTGAACGTGCGCGTTGTGATTGTTTTGATACTGGTCCCGAAGGTTTGTTGTTTGTTGTCTTGTTTCCTGCTGCAATCGAAGCCCACGAAGAAGAAGGCAGTTTCTTTTGTTCTTCTTTAACAGGCGGCATTTCATCAACGTCACTTTCGTCGCTTTCGCTTTCATGACTTGTGACAAGGTCTCCGAATGAATTGCCTTTTTTGTTGTATTTTACCTGTGTGCACTTCTTTGGTGAATGAACAGGCGAAGCCTCTGCAAGTGGCGGCGAAGGAAGACCACGTCTCAAGAGTGGCTGATCATTTTCGAAACGGCGCAGTGAAGAAAGGTTGGGAAGGGATGGAAATTGGTCTGCTGCTGCTGCTGATATATTTGATGCATTTGTAGTATTTGATTTTGGTTGAATGTCAGATGCATAAACGATGCGTGGCTTTGAAGAAGAAGTGCGATCAATGGGAGGCAAACGAATGGCGTAAGAAGGATTGCGAACTTCATCGGTGGCTAATGCCATTTTGTAATGAGGATTTGGATTTTGTACAGTGGATGAAGATGATATAGAAGAATTGTCAGGACAGTAGCTTGATGTGTGACCAGGAACACCACAAATCAAACATTTCTGAGCTAGAAGCGTAGGACAAACAACTTTTCCGTTGGGACCGGGTTGGTCCTTGACGAAATGAGAAGTGAACTTGTCAGTTGGAAGTCCTGCGTCATAACACACTTTGCAGAAAGGTGTAGGTGTAGCAGCAGCGCCACCATATTTGCCTTTGTTGCTATTGCGTGTAAAACTCATTATTATTGATTTGATTTGTATTGACTTGAAAACTTGAAACGATGTAACGATGGAATGGAAACACTGATGAAGATATAATAGAAATAAAGTTTTTCAATTTACTTTTTTTTCATTCATTTTTTTTCATCTTTTTTTTTGTTTTTCATCTTTTTTTGAAATTAAAATATTAAGTATAAAATTATTTTTTTATAAACAATAAATAATTTTATATTTAATATATATATATAATAACTAATAACTGTAAGTAAATGGTTACCAAAAAAACCTCGTCCATAAAAAATAAAACAAAACGGTCATCAAGATCTCCAGGAGGAGAATACAGTCATTCTAATATTGTTTGCACATTTTTAGAAATGCTCAACATGGTAAAGCTGTACCATTGGAAAACGTACAGTTATTCCACACATAAGGCAACCGACGAGCTGTATTCTGACCTGAATTCGAATGTGGACGCGTTTGTTGAAGTGTTGCTTGGGAAAGAAGGAACGCCGCGCATAAATTTGACACATATGAAATCGCTGCCGCTCTACGATTTTACATCGGCTGGCCCGTTCAAACAAAAAATTGCGCAGTTTAAAGTCTATCTTGAGCACATGTCAAAGTGTCCCTCACTAATGAATAACTCGGATCTTTTGAACATAAGGGATGAGCTGCTCGGAAATCTGAACAAGTTTACTTACTTGTTAACGTTGAAATAAGCAAGAGCCCGTGCGCCTGTTCGTTATGGGGTGGAATGGGCATGCATAGAATTCGTTTTTTGTAATTGATTTTTTTATTCATTACAATACAAACAAAAGAATAAAAAATAATTAAAATGAATCAGAGTGAAAAAAATATCAAAACAAAAATTCCGCCGATTGTTCACATGATTTGGTACGGCATTGATGCACCCAGCCCGCTGCACCATCCGAATGAAAAATATAGGCGCGGATATGAAAGCATTGTTAAGAATTCCATGTGTGAAATAAAGTTATGGACAAAAAGCGACTGCGAGTATTTGGTTCAGCAGTATCCGCAATATGAAGGCATGTACCGCACGGCAAACAACATTATGAAGTACGACATTATGCGATATTTGATCGTGTATCATTGTGGCGGAACTTACCTCGATGCCGACATTGTGCTTAAAACGTCGCTGGAAAACATAACGGCAAACGAATGTTTCTTTATAGAAAACATTATTCCACTAAGCAGAAACAATCCGGGATACTATGAACCGATACGGAAAGGCATCCTTGAACACCCAATTCGAATTGCCAATTATGCATTTTCTTCAAAAGCTAAAAATCCGATTTTTTTAGAGTTTTTGGCAGAGATTAGACGGCGAATGTTTACACAACCTGTTCCGAAACGTGATTATGACGTTCTCTATTTGACGGGGCCAGATGTTGTTACCAGTGTAATACACACGATAAATAAAACGACGCCCGTAAATGTGGTTTCAAAACTTGTGTCGAACAGCATCATCGAACACACGTGTGCTGGAGAATGGAGAAGTGTAAAACACACATGAATTTTTATTAATAATAATAATAATAATAATAGTATAATATAATATAATATAATATAATATTATATCATATATCACGGTGAAAATGGTTTATTTAGAATGTGATATACTCGGAAATCATAAAAAGATTGAAATTGAAAGCATTGAATACGGCAATGATGATAAGGTTATTAAATATGATGATACTCACTATTATTATAATGTTGATAAAAAACATCAAAAGTCATTTAAAATTTTATTAAAAATATTAAACTTGTGGAACGATTTAGTAAAAAAATTCGGAATTCAATATTGGGCTTGTGCCGGGACGCTACTGGGTGCCGTTCGTCATGGTGGATTTATTTTTTGGGATAATGATGTTGACATTTCAATGATGTTGTCCGACTTTAAAAAGGTGAAACACATTCTTGAAAATCACCCAGTTTTATCATGTTGTGTCTGCGAACACGGGTTTCAAGTACGATATCGTGACTATGAATTTCCATTCATGGATATTTTTGTATGCGATTACTATGATAAAAATACAATAAAGTATTGTGGATTTTTGACAAACGATGGTAAACCAACCTGGTTTACAGATTATTTTTTTCCAAATGAACATATTTACCATAATGAGTTATTTCCTTTAAAAAATATTGCATTTGAAAATACAACAATCATGGCTCCAAACATTCAGAAAAATGTATTGTTTCGAGCATATTCAAAAAACTGTTTGACCGCGTGTAAAATTGCAAATCATACTGATGTACATGAAACGGCTTCTAAAAAAATGATGGAACTAAGGTATCATACTATGAAAAAAATATATCATATCGAAACCGCACTTAAAGTTCCAAGAAATATTATGTTTAATACGTTGCAATATAAGTTAACAAAAAAAATACAAAAAAAAATGAATAACAATAATCAAAATTCAGTATTTAATAAAGTTATACTAACTTCAGTGAACAAACTCGATGACTTAATAAATGTAATCACATAAATATAAATATTTTTAAATTTATCATTTCCCGATTGTTACCTTCTTGTTAAAACGGCATAACTGCTAAAACTAATGAAACCTAGAGCTTGCATAAGCATTGCAACGTATGGGAGTAAAACAAGGAACCACGATACCGCACTAAATCCTTTCTTGCACAACCACTGTAATATGAACGCCCATATTAGCGCGAATCCAAAGTTAATAAGAACGAAAACAATTGGAACTGTAAAAAGCTGAATGATGCAATAAAGAACGGCAATGGTTAAGTATATTTTCGCAGGAGTGCAGTAACTTCTAAACATGTTTGAGTTCATTATTTAGTGTTTTGTTAATAAATGGGTGGATGTATTATAATATACCACAGGAAAAAAATATTAAAAAATAGGAAAAAAATTATGAAATTTTACATAATTTTTTTTATTTTTTCTAAATCATTACTTTCTACACGACTCGTGTATTGATTTGCTCGTCTTTATTATTTTATTCATTCAAAATTTAAAACCATGATGACAGCCATCCTCTTTTTTTTTGTTGTATTTCTTGCGACACAGTTGCACATGTTGTAGCGGTTTCAACAACGGATTTACTACTATCTGCTGTTGCATCACCCTTTACAACATTTTCTTCACCTTCAATGATTACAGCTTCTTCATGATATACACCCGCATTTGTATTTATTTTTGAGATAAGCGGAGATGTAGATTGTTGGTCTTGCTGTGTCTCTTGTGTCTCTTGTTGCTCTTTGTATAATTCCCGACTATGTTCGTCAAAGTAATCCAACATTTTTTGCGTGGATTCTATGTCTCCATGATCTTCATTTTCATACACTTCATCTGCATCTTCTGAATAATCATAATCATAGTTATAACCATAGCCACAACTTTGTGAATATGAAATTTCATTTTGATGTTGTTTTTGAAAAAGCCCTCCGTAACATCTGGCATACTCCAAATCTTGTGTAAATGCGGCCACGCGAGATGTTACCTCTTCCATAATTTCAAGCGCCGTGTTCAAGTACATGCCAAAGTCTTCAAGCACCCTTCGATTCCTTAGTCCAAACAAAGAGCGCTCTGCATGCAAGTGCAGCTTTTCAAACCGTTGAACGCTCCTGTTAATTCTGCAAATCGTTTTTTCAATATTGTCAAATAATTCATCGCGATATTCGGCACGCGTATCGTCAATGGAATGAATTAACTCTTGGCACGCATCGCAGTCGTCGCACGCATTGATGGAATAACCGTTCATTTCTTTCAACTTCATGTTTCGGTTTACTTCCAAGAATGTGGTGTCTGATGCACACACCCGCGCATACCGGTTATTGAGCTCAGAAAGGAATGTTGTCATCGGAATACTCTTTGACTGTAGTCCTTGTAAATCTGAAGAATATCCTCTCGTCAAGAATCTAATGCTTTCTGCGTATTCATTCGCCATATTTTGTGCCTGAATCACGTCCAATTCATTTTGACGGATTGTGTTTTCATGTTCCTTTACTTTGCGCTCCAACTGCCTGAGCTTGAACTCGTATTTCCACTTTTGAAATGCAGCATCTGCAGCATATTGGGTTTCACAAACCTCGCTATTTGTTTTCGTTTGTTTTTGCGCAGGTTTTATTTGCTCTGTTGATTGCATTTGCTGCGCAGGCTGAAAATAATTTCTTGGATGCGCTACAAAGAATGCATCGGTCCAAGAGTTGATAACAATGTCACCCCTGCAAACGCCACTATAAAATGCATCCTCACCATTGGTGTAATATTGAACCCCGTTTTCACTGTAACCAGGCGGAATTTCAACAGTGACAAATGCGAGTTTATACCAAGGATCGTCGCGACACACAGCGTCAACGCCGCATAAGCTTGCAGTCCTCAGTTCATTATATACGACTTCGTCAAATGCCCGAATGAACGTGACATGTTTTACATATTCGAAATTTTCAATATCGTCTGATCTTCTTTTTCCTGAACTCAATATTTGGTTTTCAACCGCTCTCGCAACATCTATCTTGGTGGTAGTATATGGAATGCGAGGAATGCATAAAATGTAACTGTACGGTGTTATATTCATGAAACTACTCGTGCATAGCACATTCTGACTGATATTGTTGTCGTTGAAAAATCCCGTGTCATCATAATTATTTCTATTGGCGGTGGCGTTACCGGTATTCGTGGCCATTTTTATTCTGTGGTGATTGGTTGGTTGTACGTAATCTATTATGTTGAGTTCTATTTATATTGGTTTTGAATATTCAATTTTTATTTTTTATGTACAAATGTTATAAATGTTACAAATGTTACAAATGTTATAAATGTTGCAAATGTTACAAATGTTACAAATGTTATAAATGTTATAAATGTTACAAATGTTACAAATGTTATAAATGCAAATGAATAAAATTAAATATTCAAAAAAATGCGTGCTAATAGTCGCTGTCGTAGCTATCATTGTCATACATTTGACACCTTTGAATGTTGCGATATTCGCACTCGTCATCGTTTTCATTTTCACTCCCATCGTCCGCCACCGCTGTTTTGGTCAATATTTTCTTTGCAATCATTTCACTATCTTTTTTAACTAAGAATGGAGGAGGAATATGATTAGAAACAGGAATGAGGGCATGTTTTTTTATTGTATAAATTGTAGACGCAGATGATGGCATTGGTGTCACTGACAATGGCGGCTTTGGTGCACAAATTGCATCTTTAAAATTCTTGTTTTTTTTTAAATGTGTATTACTCTCACCACGGCTGTTATTATTGTTGGCGGTTGATAATTTACTCGTCGACATAAGACACGGAAATGTATCATCATTTATTTCAATAACAACTGGCGAAGGTACACTATTATTTATTGCACTTACACTTGCATTTGAATTTATGACACCATCATTCGTTTTCTTAAAAATATTTTTATTACCATCATGCTTCTCGCCAATTCTTCTGATAGAATTATTTGTATGCTTTGATAAGAAAATATTTAATGACGAACCATTCGACAAACCATTAGAAGTCATCATCGATGGCGGTTTATATGGCTGCAAAATAGTTGCATTTGATTCGATAGTTATACTTTGATTTTCATTTTTTAATTCGCTGTTTTCATTATTTTCAAAACTAATTTTATTTGTATTACACGTTCCAATATTGCTATTGCTATAATAGTCACACTCATCTATGTATTGACTAAAATTTGATTTTGGCATTTTTGTTTATTTTTATTTTTATCTTTATCTTTATCTGTATTCTTATATATTTCACTCAAAAAATATATTTATATTGATTTTGTTCATTTTATAAACATGTTAAGTTGAATTTTAACCATCGAAAAACAAACATAAAATTAATATATTACTATTATATTACTCCTTTTATTCATAAATAAATTATTAATTAATTTATTAATTTATTTATAAGCTTATTTATTAATATTTATTAATTTATTTATAAACTTTATTTACATGTACATACACACCACACCTTCTTACATAAGTTCATAAGTTTACATAAATGCAAAAGCGGGAGAAGGAGCTTGGGGATGATTACAAATAACCCCAACCAACGCAGTCGTGTAGTTTTCTGTAGAAAGTGGTGCGATATCTTCAGTTATAAACTTGGCAACAGTACCATTTCTGGAACCGGTCACTTCAGTCAAGTCATATTCGGCTGCACCATCGCCGCCGCGAAGGATTGCCTTAAAATAAGTACCAGCATCACTCATATCGTAGCCACCAGTATCCATTTCTACTTCCATATACAAGACAACATTATTAAGGTCAAGATCTACTTCCCTCCTTGTATCAGTTGATGCATCGGTTCCAATCAACGCTTTTCCAGATTTAATATTACCAGGTTCGCAATCTGGGTTTTGTTTAAGTGACATACTTAATATGGTAATCAAACTAGGAACGACAAATAACTCTCCAGCCCCGATTCCTCCTTCTCTGGTTGCTTTACTTCTTCTTTCTTGATAAGTGATAACAGCGGTTGTGTATAACAGTCTTCCTGCAGGTAAGTCTAAACCAGATATTTTAACTTCCATTACACCTTGTTGTCTAGCACCGTCACCATCTGCTTCAGGATTGCTGTAGTAAAATAGGTCGAGATCGGTGAATTTTTGGACAGACTCTTTAACAACATCTCCATATATGTCTTTGAGAGTTACATGAGCACTGTATGGTATAACATCAGGCGCAGAACCCCAGATAGGTGGTATTACAGCATCGACATCCTCCTTCTTTGCGGTAGTTATAGTTACCAAAAGAGTGTCATTCTTAGCTGTAACATATGGAGAAGTGGTGATATCGGCTGGCGGCAACATAATAATACCTTCAACTACATGAGATGAGTAAACCCAATCGCTATAAACAGTGGTGTATTCATTCACATCGGAACCAGAAGTAAGTTCCGTATATGCAAAACGAACTCGCGAGGAGTACAATACACCAGGTTGTAGTGGGAGGGCTGATCCAGTGCCGTTGGTAGTTGGTGGTTCGTTAAACAGATAGAGCGGTTGTAACTCCAAAACATCTCCGTCTACTTGAAATGCGGAGAGCGTGGTTCTTGCTGACAAAGTTCCACTATTAGCAAGATTCATCAGCGTGCTTGAAGTGAAATTCTGGGCAAGAGCCGGAAGTGCTTTAATCACTTGGTGTTCGGTACCAACATATTTTAATTGTTGTGCAGCTAATACTTTCTCGCTCAAACGTCTGTGCTCTGATACCAACAGTTTCTCGTTAGCATCAACATACCTTGTAGTAAAAAGACGAAAGTCGCTAGGAGCTGGAATTTCCGAACTTTTCCTTGACTGTTTTACATTAGAAACATAGGTTTGCAAAACAACAGTATTAAAACCCTGATTTTCTTCAATGGGAAGAGAAACTTTGTCTTGAACACACGCCCAATCAGTTGGCATAATGAGTGCTGAAACTCTAGCGCTTAGTGTATATATTTCATCAGGACGCGGTTTAGGAGCAGACCAAAAATTTGCCGTTGAATTATCGTAGGGTGGAATCGTTTGAAATCCCGACTGATTCGAAACTTCGTTCACCAAAAGTGCATTTTCGCCAGGGAGTGCCCTTTTGAATGAGTATGTTACTACTAAAGATTCCTCAGTGTTGGGCAAAGCATCATTCATTCCTGGAAGGGTATTAGGAGAACCACTATCAGAGTTAGAAAATGCGGGAGTAAATACCAGGTTACCATCATCATCTACCACTTGACTGTTGGTCCTCCAACGCAACGTTTTGCTGATATAATTCAAAGCAACACCTGACTTGTCAACATTGGAAATAAGAGACTGGTTGAGTGGTGGCCGGTCGCTAGAATTAGATGCCAGAGGATTTAAAGATTTTCCTTGTACAAAAGGGCCTTTGTGTGAAACAACGCAAACATAGTAACCTCTAGCGGCATTTAAAGCATCAAGGTTACTGGAATCATTACCCGCTTCGTTATCACAAATTTGTTGAATATCCGCTTTAAATGGTGCAAGAGATACAGATGAAAGTAAAGTTGGAAGGGGCGGAGACGGTTGGTTGATGACATCAGTTAACTGCCACGCTGCGTCTTCATCTACAACCTGGTCTTTATTTGCTTGAAGGACAAGGACACTGTAGTAACTCTTTTCACTAGCACCAAGAGAGGAAGACTGAGCCGCAGTATAGGGTGCTCGAGGTACAAGACCAGAAATACTAAGTCTTTTATCTTTAAAAGAAGTAACAGTACTCACAACAGCAGTCAATTTGCGAATATTTACAGCAACTTCAACTGACTTTGAAAAATCACTATCATAGTTATCTCCTTCAACTGTTGCAGTTATGCACATGTCGGTATCAGATGCCCAAAGAAGACTACTAAATGTTACTGGTACTTGAGTGACGGGTGTAGCATTGGAATTGACAAATTGCTGTGTAGCTACATTAAAAGGAAATACGTTACTAGTTCTAGTTGGATCAATAGGTATTTGTGCACTTATATACGTCACTGGATTATTAGTGCTATCAACACCACTAATGTATACTTTATAATTAGTAAGAGATTTACTGTTTGAAACAGTAACATTAATCGAACCGCTGGATAAAGTCAAAAAAGATTGATTGTTGCCATCTGTAAATGTGAAAGAATTGGAAATAGCAACGGTGGGTGCATCTGGCTGTAGATTCACAAGTACATCTGAACTTTTAAATTGTTGCTCTCCACCCAAAAAATTTTCCTCACAGATGACTCTAACCTTTGCAGGAAGAACGCCATTAAATTTAGGAACAAGTGAATAACTAAAGAAGGCTCTTGTCGCAGGGTTGGCGAACATATTAGAAGCACCTTGTTGAAGATTATTTTCACGAATGTAGTTGTTTATGTCGAAGGGTTTGACAAAAAATGTCAATGGAGAACAAACATCTGAAAGGTTGAAAACACGTACGGCAAGTTGTTGGAAAGAAGGTGGAACACGACCATTATCTGCAATTTGGCCAACAGCACTTTCTCGGTATTGCTGAAGATCGGTAGAATCGGCAGGACCACGGAAGGAAATTTGTACGTTTAATTTTTCTCCATCCCAAACGCAAAGGGGGGCTAAGGCGTTATCAAAAGTAGAATTAGACATTATAATATGAATTTATACATTATGTAAACAAAAAAAAATAATAAAAAAAAATATTATTGATTTTTTATTTCTAATAAAAAATATTATTTATTAGAAATTCCTAAATAATCTGCTAAAAATTTGTATTCGTGCATCATTTTTATTTTTGATTGTTATTTTTTGTTTACATAATAATGTATAAATTCATGTTTTGTTTCATCTTAAAGAATGTTTTGTTTCATCCTAAATAATGTTTTGTTTGTTTTGTTTCATCCTAAAGAATGTCTGTGTTTCATCCTAAAGAATGTCTGTGTTTCATCATAAAGAATGTTTTGTTTGTTTTGTTTCATCCTAAAGAATGTCTGTGTTTCATCCTAAAGAATGTTTTGTTTGTTTTGTTTCATCCTAAAGAATGTTTTGTTTGTTTTGTTTCATCCTAAAGAATGTTTTGTTTGTTTTGTTTCATCCTAAAGAATGTCTGTGTGTTTCATCCTAAAGAATATCTGTCTTTCATCCTAAAGAATGTCTGTGTTTCCATTCACCCTAAGGAAAGTTTTTCTTTTCATGTACCTCCTAAATATAAATAAATCAATTATAAAAAATATTATGCAGACACACCAATCATAATGTATTTTTTTTATTACAATTGTAACCTGATCAGACTGTTATTACGTTTACGTTTTAGTAAATTTTTTAATAATATAGTCATTTTTTGCAATGATTAGTTGTTCCGCCAATTTTTTTAATTCAATGTCTTTTAGACGTAAATTTTCATTTGCAATATTATAAAGAGTTTGTATTTCATCTATTTGTTTTGTTTTCATTTCTAGTTCTTCCATATTATTTGTTTTCATTTCTTCAATGTTTTTTGTTTTGGTTTCCAACTCTAGTTTTAATTGCTCAAAGTAAGAATTATTTTTTGAAATAATTTTATTAATATCGTCAATTGTTTTGTCTTTGTTTGCAATTTCCTTTGTTAAGCATTCAATTTTATCATTAAATATTTTATTATTTTTTTGTATTTTTTCATTCACTTCATTTTGTAATTTTTCAACAATTTTATTTAGTTTTTTTTCGTGCTCTTCAACTTGTATCTTAATCTCATTATTTTTTTTTTCTATTTCTTCTTTCTGCAGTTTGATTAACTCTTTCCTTTCGTCAACAATCTTTTGTAAATCTTTAATTCGTTCTTCAAGATGATCATTTTTGGTTACTTTTTCTTTTATCATATTTTCTAATTGCTTTACGTGTTGCGCATTTTGGCTCGTCTTTTCTTGCACCTGTTTTTCAAGTTGCGCATTTTGGCTCGTCTTTTCTTGCACCTGTTTTTCAAGTTGCGCATTTTGGCTCGTCTTTTCTTGCACTACATGTTCAAGTTGCGCATTTTGGCTCGTCTTTTCTTGCACCTGTTTTTCAAGTTGCGCATTTTGGCTCGTCTTTTCTTGC
>JACCDO011089829.1_pt1 | contig 36192 bp, 36 predicted proteins | sample 7446101 | NCBI WGS metagenome assembly JACCDO01 (sample SAMN15323440, study PRJNA562643) | freshwater metagenome | isolation source: river surface water | place: USA:Blue River Watershed | collected 2017-08-16 | reverse complement strand
CTTAGCACGACCGAATGACCGGAGATCACGACCACGACTGGGAAGAAGACAAAAAACTCGTTGAGCGATTTGAGGACTCCCTAAAGTCCAACATGGACCTGTATTTCGAAGAGGAGGAATTGGAGGACATCATCCGATTTTACTTTGATCAGCAAAAATTTTTAAAAGCACTTCGCGCTTCGGAATATGCCTTGGAAAAGTTTCCATTTTCTGTGGAAATCCGTCTCCAGAAAGCCCAGTGCCTTATTTTCAACGATGAGTTGGATGAGGGATTGGAGATTTTGGAGCAACTCAACAACCTTTCTCCCAACAACGAAGACATTGTATTGGCTTTAGCCAATGCCCAAATTTTGGCGGGCAATTTTCAAGAAGGCATTGATTTGTTGGAAAATTACCTCCCCATGGCTGAGGACAAGGCCGAGGTGTATTACTCCTTAGGCAACTTGTTTCGTGCTAAAGGAGACAATACCAAGGCAAGTTTTTACTTCAAAGAGGCGGTAAAGAATCGAATCAACCACGAGGATGCCCTGTTCCAGTTGGCCATGATCACCGAAGAAGAGGGGTCATTTGACGAGATTTTGGATTTTTATCAGGAGTTTATCGACCAAGATCCCTATTCCGCAGGTGCTTGGTACAACCTAGGGGTGGTATACAATCGCTTGGGTAGATTTGAGGAGGCGATCAAAGCCTACGAATATGCCCTAATCATTGACGATGCTTTTGCCTCAGCCTACTTCAACATGGGCAATTCCCTGATGAATATCCAGGATTTTGAAGGAGCCTTAGAAGCTTATCAAAACACGATCAACTGCGAGGGAGCCAATGCAGAAAACTGCTGCTACATGGGTGCCGCTTACGAAAAGTTGGGCAAGGTAGACGAGGCATTTAAATACTTTAAGAAGTCCGCCAAACTGGATGAGGAATACGACGATGCCTGGTTTGGCTTGGGGATGTGCATGTTGAAAAAAGAGAAATTCTTTGAAGCCATCCATTATTTCAAGAAAGCCATCCACCTCAACAAGGACAATGCCAACTACTGGGTAGGCTTGGCCGATGCGGAGTTTAACCTGGGCAACATGCAGGCCAGTTCTGATGCCTACGAGGAGGCCATTAACCTGGAGCCAGGGATTATGGAGGCCTACGTGAACTTGTCCATCATTTATTTTGAGCAAAATAGGTTTGAAGAATCCATCGATGTAATCCGTGAAGGGATCGAAGAATTGCCCGAAGAGGCCGAGCTGTACTACCGCCTGGTGGTCTACTTGATCAAAATGGGGAAATACAAGGAAGCCTTCACATATTTGGAAAATGCATTAACTTTGGACTTCGATAGGCATACGATCCTGTATGAGTTGATGCCAGAATTGCAAAAGCAAAAGGCCGTCTACAAGATCATTGCCCAGTTTCGGGATGAAAATCCCCGCTCAACACCTTAAAACCTAGCAAATGAATTACGTGCTGAAGAATCTCCCTGTACGGACTGAAAAGCCTCGTAACACGGGATTTACCATGGCAATGGACAAAGGACTTAGCCTACGGGAAACAGAGGACTTTGTAGATAGCTGCGCTGACTTTGTGGATATTGTGAAGTTTGGCTGGGCCACTTCCTTTGTGACCAAGCGCTTGAAAGAAAAAATTGCTGTTTACCAGGAGGCTGGAATCCCAGTGTATTTTGGAGGAACCTTGTTTGAGGCCTTTATCGTACGGGGTCAATTTGACGACTACCGCAAAGTGTTGGATACTTTTGGGCTTCGCTATGCCGAGGTATCCGATGGATCGATTTCCCTCAATCACGATAAAAAATGCGAATACATCCACGAGCTTGCCAAGCAGGTGACCGTGCTTTCTGAAGTGGGATCCAAGGATGCCGCTAAGATCATTCCTCCTTACAAGTGGATTGAGCAGATGCAAACTGAACTGAGTGCAGGGGCATGGAAGGTAATTGGCGAAGCGCGTGAAGGAGGAAATGTAGGTCTCTTCCGTGATTCGGGAGAAGTACGTCAAGGGCTTGTGGAGGAAATTTTGACGCAGGTACCTGAAGATAAAATCATCTGGGAAGCTCCCCAGAAATCCCAACAAGTATGGTTTATTAAATTGCTTGGAGCCAATGTGAACCTGGGGAATATTAGCCCTTCTGAGGTAATTCCATTGGAGACCATTCGCTTGGGCCTTCGAGGAGATACGTTTGACCATTTTCTTGGAGAAATCAAATTGTAATTAATTTGGCTGAAGGAACCCTCTTTCAGCCTTTCTTTTTCAGTATGGATACAGTTAAAAAATATGGCTTAACCTACCTCAAAGGGATAGCTATGGGCGCCGCAGATATCGTTCCTGGTGTTTCTGGAGGTTCAATTGCACTCATCGCTGGGATCTATCAGGAACTATTGGATAGTATCAATGCCTTTACTATCAACAATTTGCTGTTGTTGAAATCCTTCCGAATCAAGGAATTTTATCTCCGTGTCAATGGCAACTTTCTGTTGAGTCTTTTAATAGGAATCATGACGAGTATTTTCACCCTTTCTGGTGTGATTACGTATTTGATGGATGAACACCCTATTCCACTCTGGTCCTTTTTCTCTGGCTTAATTCTGATCTCTGCCTTTCTTATTTTAAAAGAACTAAAAAAATGGAATGTGGGCGTTGTTTTAGCTATTGCTGCAGGTACAGCCTTTGCCTGGTGGGTAACCAATTTGCCTCCAACTACTACACCTGATGACTACTGGTTTACGTTTGTGGCGGGCGCTATTGCCATTTGTGCCATGATTTTGCCCGGAATCAGTGGGAGTTTTATCCTGTTGATTCTAGGCCAATACGAGCGCATCCTTCAGGCTGTGTTGGATAAGGACATCCTTACACTTGCCTTGTTTGCTTTAGGCTGTCTCGTCGGAATTCTATCCTTCAGCAGAGTGGTGTCCTACTTGCTTCGGAAATTTCGTACAGCCACCATCGGCCTACTCTCTGGGTTTATGCTAGGTTCGGTCAATGAACTGTGGCCTTGGAAGCTCGTGACTTCTTGGAGAACTTCCTCAAGTGGAGAGCAGAAACCCTTTTTAACAGAAAATATTCTCCCGCAAGAGTACCTTCTTCAGGTAGGTGAGGCTCCCCAAATTGGCTGGGCTGTAGGGGCATTTTTCTTTGGAATTGGGCTAGTCATTTTTATTGAGTGGCTTGCAAGTAAACTGCAACAAGGATGAGAAAATTTGGCTTGATTGGATATCCTTTGGGGCATTCTTTTTCCAAAAAGTACTTTACGGAAAAGTTTGATCGCGAAGGAATCCAAGGCTGCCAGTTTGAGTTGTACCCGATAGAAAGCATTGCAGAATTTCCTCATCTTCTGGATCGAGAGTCTAGTCTGGAAGGCCTTTCGGTGACCATTCCCTACAAGGAACAAGTAGTTCCCTATCTCGATGCGCTGGATCCCGCTTGTGCACTAATCGGCGCAGTCAATTGCATCCGTATCCGCGACGGAAAAAAGATCGGCTTCAATACTGACTATTTGGGATTTAAGCAGTCCCTGCAGTCCTGGCTAGGTAAGGAGATTCCCAATGCCCTTGTGTTGGGGACAGGTGGGGCTTCCAAGGCCGTGCAGCAAGCCCTTCGAGACCTCGAGGTGCCCTACTGCATCGTTTCTAGGAATTCCAGTGAGGGTCAGTTGACCTATGCCACACTGAAGGAGCAGCCTGAGTGGCTGGCTTCCCATCCCTTAATCATCAACACCAGCCCAGTAGGCACTTATCCAAACGTGGAGGAACTCCCGGACTTACCCTTAGCGCAACTGCATTCCGCGCATCGAGTCTATGATTTGGTATACAATCCCCCCATCACTCGGCTGATGCAGGAATGTATTTTTCGTGGGGGTACCGCCAAAAATGGGCAAGACATGCTCGAATTGCAGGCCGAGGCGGCTTGGAGCCTCTGGAACAAGTAATCGGGTACTTCAGCCCCTTTTTACTTTTGAATGATTTCCTGCTTGCTTGTTGCAGCCAAAATGTGGAGGTTTGGCCCATGGATACTACGCAAAAATCACGCTGTCCCTGGTGCTTGGGATTCCCAGAATACATCGCCTACCACGATCAAGAGTGGGGAGTACCGGTCTATGAGGACCGAATACATTTTGAATTTTTAGTGTTGGAAAGCGCCCAAGCAGGTCTCAGCTGGGCTACTATTCTCAAAAAAAGGGAAGGATACCGAAAGGCTTTCGCCGACTTTGACTACCTGCAGGTGGCCCAATTTCCCGAGTCCTATGTACAAGAGTTGCTTCAGGACAAGGGAATTGTTCGAAATGCTTTGAAGATCCGTGCGGCGATCAACAATGCGCAACGCTTTCAGGAGGTGCAAGCGGAGTTTGGAACCTTCACGAATTACATCTGGGGCTTTGTTGGGGGAAAGCCCATTCAAAATAAAATCTCACCAGGAGACCCTTATCCTGCGACTTCTCTCGAATCGGATCTGCTGGCCAAGGACATGAAGAAACGAGGATTCAAGTTTTTGGGAAGCACTGTTCTCTATGCACACCTGCAGGCCACGGGATTGGTGAATGACCACTTAGTGACTTGTTTTCGCCAAAAAGAAGTAGCTGTAGGGTAAAAAAAATAGGGAGGCTAACCTCCCTATTTTGTATGAATTGTTTGCGAAGCTTACAATTGAGACATCAATAAATATACCCCGGCACCAGCAAAGTAACCAAGTGCTGCAAGCAAAGAAATACGCTTCAAGTACCATCCGAATTCGATTTTTTCCATGCCCATGGCTGCTACACCTGCAGCAGAACCAATGATTAGGATACTTCCTCCTGTACCGGCGCAATAGGCCAAGTAAGTCCAGATAAAGTCATCCATAGGGTAGGCTTCTAAACTGTACATGCCCATACTTGCCGCCACCAAAGGGACGTTATCTACAATGGCTGAGAGTACACCGATTAGCGTAATGATAATCCGATTGTCACCTATGGAATCGTTTAGGTAGGAAGCAAAGTTGGCAAGCGTCCCCATCGACTGTAAAGAACCCACTGCGAGTAAGATGCCCAAGAAGAACAAGACGCTTGGCATATCGATTTTTGCGAGGGCATGACTTGCCGTGTAATTCTTGCGCAAAGACTCGTCCATATCTGGATTAATCAATTCAGATACTACCCAAAGAACACCTAAGCCAAGAAGCATGCCCATGTATGGTGGGAGGTGGGTGACAGTCTTAAAGATAGGTACAGAAATCAAGGCGCCTACACCAAGTATCAACATCAAGTTTCCAGATTTAATGCTAGAAGTAGATGTATTGGTATCTTCTTTAAATTCTCCCAAGGTACCTTTCATCGTAAAGGTGAGAAACAACAAAGGGACTACTGCACAAACAATACTAGGAATAAGAAGGCTTTTCATGATGGAAGCGGCAGAAATCTGGCCACCAATCCAAAGCATGGTCGTAGTTACGTCCCCAATTGGAGACCATGCCCCACCGGCGTTCGCAGCGATAACAATCATGCCCGCAAAGAAAAGACGCATCTCCTTGTCTGGAATCAATTTCCGAATCAAGGACACCATCACGATGGTGGTTGTCAGGTTGTCTAAAACAGAGGATAGGAAGAATGCCACAAAACAAACCACCCAAAGCAATACAATTGGATTTTTGGTTTTGATGCGATCCGTGATGAATTTGAATCCATGGTGCGCATCTACCAATTCTACAATGGTCATGGCTCCCATTAGGAAGAAGAGGATTTGCGCAATTTCGTTGAGGTGATGCCCCAATTGCTCCCCTACATATTCTAGGTGAAGTTCCCCTGCACTAAGGGTGGCCGCTTTTTCTCCCAACTCGTGGATAAAATGAAGGTAGCGATCGCTGTTCAAAAGTGTCTCAGAAGCTCCTGAAACAGTGAAAATGGTCCAACAAATCACCGCAGTCAATAAAGCGGAAGCGGTTTTGTTGATCTTGATGGGGTGCTCAAGCGCAATGGCTAAGTAGCCGACCACAAAGATGATGATAATTAATAACTCCATTTTTCTGGGGTTTTTGGTGATGAATTAGGTTTAAGCTACTTGGTATGTATTTCGAATAGGCGATTCTAGTCCCTTTATGCTAATTTTCCTAACCAATTCGGAAGAATTTACCTCCAGTAAGTTGAGATGGGGAGGAAAATACGGCAATTGTTGGGCAAGTCAATCGTGTCAATGGCCAAAATATCCATTCCCAATCTTTAGACTTCCAATTTTTACATGAGCTGCGCCAGGGCTATTTCATAGGAGGTTTGGGAGAGTTTTGTTCTCCTTTGATTTTGGGAATGTGATCGCTGCAGTGCCGCTAAGATGGTTTGGCTCACATCTGCAAAAATCGCCTGGTCGGTCACCTCTGCCCCCTCACTCATCAAATACGCAAATACACGAGCCATGCCACAATTGGCAATAAAATCCGGAATGACCGTTACCCGCTCGTCTGCCCAAACGCCTGTAGGGCCAAAAAAAATCTCTGGGTCTGCGAAAGGAACATTTGCACCGCAGGAAATGACTTCTAGGCCAGCCGCCACCATGCGCTCCACCTGTTCTTGCCTGATCAGTCTAGAAGCGGCTGCTGGGATGAAAATCTCACTTTTCAAATCCCAAATTTTCTGGTTCACTTCTTCAAAAGAAAGTAAGTCGGCGGCGATCAGCTGATTTCCCTCGCGCTTCAAAAAGAGTTCGCGGATTTCATCCAGGCTAAATCCTTCTTCCCGAATCAGTCCTCCTGCTCGATCAATGATGCCGACGATGCGGACGCCTTCCACTGCCAAAAAGCATGCTGCAGCGGCGCCGACATTCCCCCAGCCTTGGATTACCGCCCGCTTTTGGTTTAGTTCACCGCCCCACAGGGAGTAGTAGTGCTTGACCGCCTCTGCTACGCCATAGCCCGTAATCATGTCGGCTACTGTATATTTTTTGGCCCCATTTGGTGTAAAGTTGGGGTCTTCCAATACTTTGGACACCCCTTGCCTCAATTGGCCAATTTTTCTGATTTTTTGAGGCTCATTCGCCTGAAAGTGTCCATTGACAATTCCCTCTTGAGGATGCCAAAGGCCATAGGATTCGGTAATGGGGATTACTTCGTGGATTTCATCCACATTCAGATCTCCTCCTGTTCCGTAGTAGTTTTTGAGCAGCGGCATGACTGCCTTGTACCAGCGCTGTAGCACCCCCGCTTTTCGTGGATCGGCTGGATCAAAGTTGATTCCTGATTTGGCACCTCCAATCTCAGGGCCTGAGACAGTAAACTTCACTTCCATGGTCTTGGCCAGGGACTCCACTTCGCGTTTGTCCAATCCCTTCCGCATGCGGGTACCTCCTCCAGCTGCTCCACCACGAAGGGAGTTGATGACCACCCATCCTTCAGCCTCGGTTTCCGAGTCTTTCCATTCAAAAACGATTTCTGGGGATTTATTTTCAAACTTTTTGAGCAAGTCAAGCATTGTTCTTTGGGTTTACAATTCAGCCCAAAAATAGAAAAATATTTCCCAGTCCCGCTTGACTTTCAAGGGCTAGATTTAATTTTTTACCCGAAAACTATTCCCCCTGAAGAATCTCGGGTTGCGCCTGTTACAGATGCGAGTGCATTTGCCTCTCCGCGTAACTTCAATACTCCTAGAAAGGCAAAAATTAATGCTTCCTTAAATTCCACTAGTTCCTTTGAAGCCTCAACTTGAACCCACTGTTGATTCAGATGCTGGTCCAATCGTTCCACAAAGTAACGATTGTAAGCTCCGCCTCCTGTAAGCAATACACTCGGGCTAACCTTGGAGGAATGGGTTCGAATCAGTGCAGCGATTTGAATGGCAAAATGCTCTACCAAGGTGCACAATTGATCTTTGGGCGATAGTCCGCTTTGATCCAAGAGGGGAATAAAACTTTGATCGATGGATTCACGGCCAAGCGATTTTGCCCCCGATACCCCATAAAATGAGAGGGCATTTAATTGTGCGAGAAGTGTCTGATTTAGGTTCCCGGCTCGTGCCCAGGCTCCATCTTGGTCGTAGGCGCTCCCAAGTTTCACTGCCTCTCGGTTGAGCAAAAGGTTGAAAGGGCTGCAATCAAAAGCAATTCGCTGCCCATTTTTCTCGAGGGAAAGGTTGGAGATGCCGCCCAGATTGATGCAAAAATCGACATGAGGAAAAAGGAGGTGGTCTCCTATGGGTACTAGGGGGGCGCCCTGACCTCCTAGCTGCACGTCAAGCATGCGAAAGTCAGCAAGTACCCTTTCTCCAGAGGCTTGGTGCAACGCCCATCCATTTCCTACCTGAAGGCTCAGTCCTTTTTCAGGTTGATGGAAAACGGTATGCCCATGCGAGGCCACAGCCATGGGCTTGACTTGGTGTTGGAGACAAAAATTTTTCACTTGCTCTCCCATCCATCTGCCAAAGTTTACATCCAATAGCGCCAGGTCTAAACCAGAAAGAAGGTGACTAGTGGACAGCGCTTGGCCCAGTTCCATTGGAAAAGGACGCGTTTCTGCTTGGAGAATTTCATAGTTCCAAATCCCCTTATGGTACTCAAAATGGCAATGGGCCAGGTCCAATCCGTCTCCGGAGGTGCCTGACATGAGACCTATCAAGGTGTATCGTTCTGGGTGCATGGGTTAAAGATTGTTAAGTAGGGCTAAGAATCCACTCGAATTTACCGGCACTTAAATGTCGTCTTTTTATTAATGCCTAATTTACCCCTGAAATGAAAAATCTGGTCATTGACCTCGGAAATTATCGCATCCAGTCGGCGATTTTTGCTAGAGACGTATTGCTTGAAGGTTGGGGTTAGGACAGGTTTGGTTTTTAAAGTATCGGGATTTATTGAGGCCTATCGCATTAATTTTCCCGAAATATCTAGTTATCTATGTGGTGGGGATGCAGAATCTTTTGATTCATTGGCAAAAGACCACATATTTGTAGTCCCAAATTTAGTGCTCATTGGACTAAATTGTATTCTAAACCACCATGTTGCGTAAACTAGCGTTGGGTGTGCTCAGCACCCTATTACTAATTTCAGAAGGCTTCGGTCAAAATAGTGCCTCTACCTACAGTGCTTTGGGCATTGGAGAGTTTAACTATGGAGGCCAGATTCAAAACCAAGGCATGGGTGGTCTTGGGATCAGCTTTGGAACAGGCTGGAGCGCAAATGCGGTAAACCCAGCATTGACCACTCGGAATACCATTTTTAATTTTCAAGCCTCCCTCAACTACAAGCGAATCGATGTTGCCAACGACACCGAAAACTCTTTGGTAGACGGTGGAGGGCTTTCCTACATCGCAATTTCACTACCCGTTAAGACCGGTAAGTTCACTGCAGGCATGGGCTTGGGCCAGATTTCAAGTATCAATTACCGCTTGAAAGTGGACAGCCCCATTGCAAACTCATCCTTGATTGCCAACAATTACCTGCAAGGAGATGGAGGTATTTCAGAAGCTTATGTAAATTTTGGGTACTTGCTTGCCAAAAATTTGAGCATAGGGGTGCATGGATCTTACTTGTTTGGATCCTCCATACGATCCAATCAATTGCTGGTATTTGACCAGCAGGGAGTTGAGGTAGGAAAAGCCTCTGAGTATTACGAACGGATTAGCGTATCTGATGTAGCGGTAAAAGTGGGGGCTCATTACTTTTTTAAGACTTCGGAAAAAAGCAATCTCCACCTAGGCGCCATTTATCAGACATTTGGGGACGTTAATGGAACAGCTTTTGCAAAATTGGCCCCAATTGGCCAAGCTAGCAGCCCGAAAACAGATGGCGATTTGATTGCCAACAACGAAAGAGGAAACATTTACTTGCCTAGTCGCTACGGATTTGGGGTGAGTTATGAGAAAAATAATAAATTCGTGGTTGGCTTAGAGGGGCAAATGCAAGATTTTGCGCAATACAGAAACTTCTTTGGACAACCACTCAGCCTTCAAGCAGCCCAAAAAGTGGGGCTTGGATTCCAAGTCGTGCCAGATTTCACAGACTTTGACAAGTTATTGAATCGCTCTACCTACCGCATGGGCTTGGAATGGATGCGTACGCCTTATTTAATTAATCAAACCACTATTAATGATATTGGCATCAACTTTGGTACATCAATTCCTGTAAACCAACTCTCTTTGGTGAACATGGCAATGAAGGTGGGAAGAAGAGGAACGGTGGATAATGGATTGATTCGTGAAGCCTATGTGAATTTTTCATTGGGCTTCTCACTCAATGACAACAGCTGGTTCTACAAACGAGTTTTTGAATAAAAATAGTTAAACAATAATGACCCCAAAAGGGATTTATCTTAGCGTCAACAACTGATTAAACCTGGAAGATTATGAAAATTAAATCAACCCTACTTGTTTTCGGAGCGCTGCTCCTCGCTGGTTTCGCCCACGCTCAAGAGGGCTGGAACTGGCCTGCTGACCCTGCTCAGGAAGCAAAAGCCCGTGAGTTCAATGCTGCCTACTTTGATTACATGAAAGCAGAGCAATTTGTGGAGGCAACCAAGCCCTTGAATTGGCTGTTGGTGAATGTGCCTAATTTGAATGAGTCTATCTACATCCAAGGAGTAACGGTGTATAAAGGAGCAGCGGACAAAACTACTGATGCAGCGCAAAAGCGAGTGTATCAAGATAGTGTGATGGCTATCTACGATAAAAGAGGGGAAATTTACAATAACCCTGCAAAGTGGATTGAGACCAAAGCCTACTATGGGTATTTGTTTTTCAGAGCCGATAAGGCTAAAATCCCTGCTGTAGTGGCGGATTTTGAAAAAACGATTGCCCTAAAAGGAAGCATCAATTACCAGTTTGTTCCCATGTATTTTGACATGGTGGAGAAAAATTATACGCTAAATCAGGCCTATGCTCCGGAGCAAGTATTGTCCATTTTCGACAAATCAAACAAGCTTTTGGATGCAGCCGCTGCTGCAGGTAAGGATGTCACCGATTCCAAATCAACCCTTGAGACCCTTTTGGTGAAGATGAAGTTGATTGATTGTGACTTTATCGAAAATAAATTGGGTCCAAAGCTGGCTGCGGATCCAACGAACGAGGAGCTTGCTGAGCAAATTTTCACCTATTCTCTGCAGTACAAGTGTATCTCTACCAAAGCCTTCTTGGCAGCCTTAGAATTTAAGGATTCCAAGACCCCAACTTTCAAGACTTCACAGGTAAGGGGAATGCTTTACATGTCGGCTGGTGACTTTGATAAGGCAGAGCCTGTTTTCGAGAAGGCCATGACTTTGGCAAGCACCAACAAGGAAAAGGGCGAAACGATGATGGAATTAGCCAAAATCTATGCGCGTGCAGGAAAGAAATCTGCAGCAAGAACTGCAGCGCGAGAGGCGGCAGGTCTTGACCCGGAATTGTCTTCTTCAGCCTATGGCTTGATTGGTGATTTGTACATGTCAGCCTACAACGATTGCAGAGCGGGTGAAAGCCGGGCAAAAGATTATGCAGTTTTCATTGCAGCATACAATGCCTATCAGAGAGCGGGAGATTCCAAAGGCATGGGTAGTGCAAGAGCACGTTTCCCTTCCAAGGAAGAACTCTTTACCGAAGGATATTCAGTTGGTTCTTCTCTAAGCACAGGTTGCTGGGTTGGAGAGACCGTCTCCCTATCTACGAGAGACTAATTTTAGCACTAATATTTGTACAAAAGGCAGTCCTAGGACTGCCTTTTTTCGTTTTATCCACGTCAACTTTCCTGCTATCTTTGTAGGCAATGAACCGGTATCTTCTTTTTTCTCTTTCATTACTTGTCAGTCTTCTCTCTTGCCGAGAGGGAGTAGACCCAGAGTCGCTGCAGGTATACGATGGTCCAGTAAATTCCGCTCAAAACATTCATATCCTACACAGTGACTCGGCTGTACTTCGATCAGAGATTACCGCTCCCAAACAATTGGAATTTGCCAATGGAAACCTAGAGTTTCCAGAGGGGATTGACATCCAGTTTTTTAATTTACGAGGGCAGTTAGAGACCACCATGCGCGCGGATAAAGGATACTTCCTCAGAGATCAAAATCTCTACAAGGGGGAAGGGAATGTGCAGGTAAAAAATTTGCCCAAGGACCAGCGCTTACAGACAGAAGAATTGTTCTGGAATCAAGCAGAGCGGAAAATATACACTGAAAAATTTGTGACTATCCAAGAGCGGCAGACCTTATTTAATGGAACGGGGATGGAGGCAGACGATGGTTTTTCTACTTATAAATTAAAAAAAGTGAGGGATAGTCGAACACTTTTACCTGGGGAAGGACTATGAAGTTACTGGACGCAATCCTATTTTCTGTTGCTCTGGCACTCATCGTGGTGGGTATCCACCAAACGATGGTACTGGGCATTGGATTTTCCTACTCCCTATTCATGTTTGCAGTGGGCCTTTTGTTCTGGTTTCAATTGCGTAGAAACAAGGCCCGTGAAAGCATTAATTCTGATCCAAAAAAGCCAGTGAACAGTAATAAATCCAATAAGAAACGGTAATCATGGACAACAGCTACATCGTATATGTCGTGATCACCCTGATTTTTTCAGCCTTTTTTTCAGGAATTGAAATCGCTTACATCTCTGCCAATAAGCTTCAGATAGAGCTTCAAAAAAAGCAGGGGATGTGGAGCGGAAAAGTATTGAGTAAGTTTTTGGCTAGGCCGGCTCAGTTTATCGGTACTACGCTTATCGGCAATACCATCATGCTGGTACTGTACGGTACGTTTATGGCCTTTTTGTTGGATGAGCCGCTTCGAAATTTGTTTCCTGAGTCCTTCAACAATGAAGCGGTAATTTTGATTTCTCAAACCGTTCTGTCCACGCTTTTGGTTTTGATTACTGGGGAGTTTTTACCGAAAAGTCTGTTCATGTTGGATCCCAACCGCATGCTCAACTTTTTTGCACTACCCTTCTTGATCATTTATTCGGTCATGTATCCCATCGTGTGGTTGATTGTCGCCTTGTCCAAGGGGTTTATCACCCAGGTTTTGCGATTGGAATACAACGAGGAAAAGCCTGTATTTACGATTACTGACCTCAACTCCTTCATTAAGGATCAAATGGGCCAAAACCGAAATCCCGGAAAGGTGGAGGTAGACTCCAAAATTTTTGACAATGCCATTGAATTCAAGACGGTACGCGTTCGCGAGTGCATGATTCCCCGAACGGATATTGTGGCTGTGGAAGTGATGGATACCATTGAAGACTTGAAACAAGTATTTGAAGAAAGTGGGCACTCCAAGGTAGTGGTTTACCGAGATTCCATTGATGAAGTGATTGGCTATTGCCATCAGTTGGAATTATTCAAAAAGCCCAAATCCATCGAAGATATTCTTACTCCCATCATCATTGCGCCCGAATCTGCCTTAGCAAATGAACTACTCATCCAATTTATCCAAGAGCGAAAGAGCCTCGCTTTGGTGGTCGATGAGTTTGGAGGTACTAGCGGACTTGTCTCCATGGAGGACATCATCGAAGAGATTTTTGGAGAGATTGATGACGAATACGATAATGAGGCACTTACGGAACAATTGATTGGAGAACTGGAATTTTTGCTTAGTGCACGATTAGAAATCGATTACCTCAATGAGAAATATGCGTGGAATTTGCCGGAAGGGGATTTCGAAACACTCTCGGGATTTATCCTTTCCCAAACCGAAAATCTGCCCAATATCGGCGAAACCATCACTTATGGCAGGTTTACCTTCACCATTGTGTCCAAGCAAGCCCACCGAATTGAGACTGTTCGTCTGAAAATCAGCGACTCCGCTAATCTTTAGGGCTAGACATTGTTGGGGCTGAAATTTTGAATTTCCCCCTGAAACATCTTATTTTGCACCACTTTAAAAATAGCGAAGTAGCAACCATGGCGTTAATTAAGCAAATTAGACAACGAACAGGTCTCGCAATCGGCGTAATTGCTGGCGGGTTAATTTTATTTCTTTTGGGTGGGGATTTATTAAGTCCCAATTCCTCCCTACTCAATACCAACCAAAACATTGTAGGTGAAATTGCAGGGGAAGAAATTACCCTGGAGGAATTCTCTTTGAAAGTTGAAGAGTTCAAGGCTTCTTTTCAGCAGCGAACTGGTAGAGTCCCTGCTGAAGCGGAGTTAGTTTCTGTACGTGAGCAAGCCTGGCAAGCTTTGATTGTGGAGCGCGTGTTTGAAGAAGAATACGACAAGTTGGGGTTAACCGTAACTAGCCAAGAACTGATTGACATGGTTCAAGGCAAAAATATTGTTCCTGAACTTCGTGCTCAATTGGTTAATCCACAAACAGGTGAATTTGATAAGACACAATTGATTACCTTTTTGCAATCTCTTGAAACTGCAGATCCAGCACAGCAAGCGGCTTGGGCGCAGCAAGAAAAATTATTTGCCCAGGCAAGAAACCGTGTCAAGTACGACAACTTGCTTGCCACCACCGAATATGCGACTACTGCTGAGGCAAAGTTGGAACACAAGTCAGCCAATACCATTGCTGATGCTTCCGTGCTTTTCCTTCCCTACTATGTCATTCCTGATGGGGACATTAAGATTGAAGACGCTGAACTAGCAGCTTACCTTGCCAAAAATCAAGAGAAGTTTAAAGTTGGTAATTCCGCCAACCTGGAATACGTTTCTTTTAGTATTCAGCCTAGCGGAGAAGATTCCGCAGCAGTGATTTCTAGAATCACCGAACTAACCGCAGAATTGAAGGCTTCGGTAGAAGACTCTGCCTTTGTGAGCAAAAATTCAGAGATCCAGCAGCCTTTCCAGACTTATGCGCCTGGGGATCAGTTGCCAGTATCTTTAACGACCAATGTACCTCAATACGTAAAAGGGGAAACCTATGGTCCTTTTATCACCGCCAATTCTTCCTACGTATCTTACAAGGTAGTGGACCAGTACGAGGGCACACCAAAAATGAGAGCTTCTCATATCCTATTTGGTACAGAAGGGATGGATGAGGCAGGTAGAGCGGCTGTAAAAACACAAGCAGAAACTGTCCTTGCTGAAATCAAAACTACTGGCAACTTCGTGGATGCTGCCAGACAATATGGTCAAGATGGTACCGCGCAAAATGGTGGAGATCTGGGCTGGTTTGCAAAAGCAGACTTTGTAGAAGCATTTGCAAATGCAACCTATGCAGCTAGGACGAAAGGACTACTTCCAAGCCTAGTAGAAACAGAATATGGCTACCACATCATCGAGGTAACTGAACTTCCTGTAACTACATACACGAAATTGGCGGTATTGGAGCTTGAGTTAGTCGCTTCAGATATTACCCGTGACGAGGCCTTTAGAAATGCAGATGCCTTTGTGGCAGAAAGTGGTAACCGTGATGAGTTTACTGCAAATGCTACTGAAAAAGGGTTCCGAATCATTCAGGCAAACAATGTAGATGCTACCTCCAGAAACTTGAACAACATCACAGATGCAAGACAGGTAATGATCTGGGCATTCAGCGAAGCTTCAGTAGGTGAAGTTTCCCAGGTATTTGAATTGAACGACTCTTACTTGGTCGCTTCTTTGGTTAGCAAAAAAGAAGAGGGAGAAGCGAAATTGGAAGATGTAAAGGACCAAGTCAAACAATTGGTGCTGAACGATAAAAAAACAGCCCTTATTCAAGAAAAGTTGAAAGGTAAAACTACCTTGGAGCAAATGAAGGCTGTATTCCCTGAGGCTTCGATCAATGAAGTTCCAGGATTGCGCTTGAGTGATGCCGTAATTCCAGGGATTGGCTTTGCGCCAAAAGCGATCGGGACCATCTTTGGAATGAAGACTACCGGCCAACTTACTAAGCCTGTACAAGAAGATATTGGGGTACTAGTAGCCAAAGTAAATAACTTGACTCCTGCAGCAGCAATCGGAGATTATACTTCCTACCAAACGCAGTTGGCTCAAGGAGCTTCTCAGCGAATGACCTATCAAATCATGATGGCACTCCAAGAGCTTGCCAAAGTGAAGGATTACAGATACAAGTTCTTTTAATCTAGAAGTCAAGGAATGAAACCCATGTCGATAAGACATGGGTTTTTTTGTGCCGTAATCTTCCTAGAAAGGATTAATTTTGGACATGAAATCGAACTTTGATCCCATCGCCTTCAAAGAAAAGTTAGAATCTTTCGGTACTTTTCCCATGCCTTACCTCTTTAAGTTTATCGTTCCATTCGGGAAGGAAGGGGAAGTTGCTGCTATTTTCCCAGACGAAGAGGTGATCCTGAAGCCGAGTAGTGGAGGGAAGTACATCAGTGCCACCATTCATAAGCAAGTGGAGAGTGCGGATCAGGTGCTTGGGTTGTATGAAAAGGCAGCAAGTATTGAAGGAGTAATTTCACTTTAATGGATACCCTATGTGGATAGAAGAATCAAATCAGTTGAAAAAAAGTTTTACTTTTTCTGATTTTACGGAAGCCTTTGCGTTTATGACTCGTGTCGCATTTTTAGCGGAAGCCCAGCAGCATCATCCGAATTGGTTCAATGTCTACAATCGAGTAGACATCGCACTGACCACCCATGATGCTGGAAATGTGGTGACTGAAAAAGATCGAAAATTGGCGAAGGCCATAGATCAACTGCTGGTATGAGTCAGACAGTGGTTTCTTTGTATTTGGTGCCTACCCCGATTGGAAACCTTCGGGACATTACCCTGCGTGCCATCGATACTCTTCAGGCTGTGGATGTGATTCTTGCAGAAGATACACGTACCAGTGGCATCCTATTGAAGCACTTGCAGCTCTCTAAAAACCTGCAGAGTTACCACAGCTTCAACGAACACAAGGCGGTGGAAAAGTTGGTGGAGCGCATGAAGAAAGGGGAAAGGTTTGCCTTGATTAGCGATGCGGGTACCCCAGCGATTTCAGATCCAGGATTCTTGCTAGTTCGGGCTGTCCTTGCCGCAGGCCTGGAAGTGCAGTGCTTGCCTGGGGCTACAGCATTTGTTCCAGCCCTGGTAGCAAGTGGTCTACCCAACGATCGTTTTGTATTTGAAGGATTTTTGCCCCATAAAAAGGGAAGAAAAACCCGTATCGATGCACTCGTTGACGAAAGCCGAACCCTAATTTTTTACGAATCCCCGCACCGTTTGCTCAAAACCCTAGAGCAGCTCGCAGAAGCTTTCGGGGCTGATCGGCAGGCAGCTGTAGCGCGCGAGTTAAGCAAGTTGCATGAGGAAATCGCCCGCGGTACGCTGGTCGAACTAATCGAGTACTACCAAGTCAATCCCCTCAAAGGGGAAATCGTGCTGGTGGTGGCGGGCTGTGCAGAGCAGCGCGAGACCAGAGCCGAGAAGCAGGAAAAGAAGCAGGCGGAATGGAAAAAAGAAAAGAAATCCCGCAAGGGAATAGACTAAACGAATCATGATGCTGACCTCAGCCCAACTTTCCCAGCTCTTGGACCAAACTCGCAAAATTGCGGAGGAGGTGGGGACCTTTATTGAAAAGGAGCGACTCCATTTTTCCATGGATCGGGTGGAACACAAGGGATTCAACGACCTAGTCTCCTACGTGGACAAGGAAGCCGAAAAGCAGTTGGTAACTCAGCTGCAGGCGATTTTTCCAGAGGCAGGATTCATCACCGAAGAAGGGACCAATACCACTCGAGGGGAAACTTACAATTGGGTCATCGACCCCTTGGATGGGACGACCAATTTTATTCATGGGCTTCCGGTCTTTGCGGTTAGTATTGGCTTTATGGAGCAGGATGAGGTAGTACTGGGCGTAGTCTATGAGGTGAACCGGAAGGAGAGTTTCTATGCATACAAGGGTGGAGGGGCATTTTGTAATGGAGTCGTGCTCAAGGTAAGTGGGGCGCCTACGCTTTCTGCTTCGCTGATTTCCACTGGCTTCCCTTACTACCAGTTTGACTTGATCGACCGATACTTAAACATCATGAAATCCTTAATGCAGAAGACCCACGGATTGAGACGACTTGGCTCTGCGGCCGTAGACCTTTGCTATGTGGCGGCGGGCAGGTCAGAGGGGTATTTTGAATACAACCTCAACTCCTACGATGTAGCGGCAGGCGTGATTCTGGTGCAAGAGGCAGGGGGAAAAGTAACCGATTTTGAAGGAGGGAAGGATTACATTTTTGGGAGACATGTGGTAGCCACCAACCAGTCCATCCACGAGGAGCTGATGGGGGTCATTGCAGCACACTGGGCCTAATTAGCCCAATAAATACTGCCAAAGTAGCAGGCTAATTCCGCAAAGCGGAATGCCTATTCCAGCTAACAAGGAGGCAAGACGGGGTTGAAGACCAAATTCCATCGCGAGGAGAGCCCCTGTAATCATGGGTGCCATTCCACTTTCTAAAACGAGTACCTTAAGCGTAAGGCCGTCTGTTGGGAGAATGAGCCCATAAACTATCCACACACCTGCAGGGGCAAGCAGAAGCCGATACCCCAAGCCATACCAGAGGGATTTGTTCTGGGTCCATGTACTATCCAAAGACATCGTTAATCCAATGACTGCCATGGCTACAGGCGCCATGCTTGTACCAATGCCTTGAAGCCAAGGCAGGAGCACCACAGGAAGCGTAAGCCGAAAGTAACTCATCCAAAGACCGGCTAGCAAAAATAGGAAGGGAGGAAATAGAACCATTTTTTTCAAAACCTGGACCACAGTGCGGTCTCCATTTCCATACCTGGTTCCGATGTAGACCCCAAGCGTACTGACCAACAAAAAAGAACCGCCTTGGTCAATCAAGAAGGCAGTCGCTAGAGCTTCTTTTCCATAAAGTAGTTCCACGATTGGAAATCCCAGAAAGGAGGTATTTGCAAGCCCCGCTACCAAGATCAAGCAGCCTGTGGTCCGCTTATCCCATCCCAATTTATTTCCAAGAAAAGCAAAAATTCCCCAAGACAGGAGGAAGGTAAACCAAGCGGAAGAGGGAGCAAGAAGCATATCCCAAGTAAGATGTAGCGGAGGGATATGAATCAAGGCAAGGGCAGGAAGCACAAGATAGATCAGGTAAACCTTGCCTAAGCGCGCTACTTTTTCCTTGGGAAATCCAGGAAGAAATTGAAGGGCTACACCACAAAAAAGACTAAAAATCGCAATCCAAAGGCCCATTTGTAGGGGATAAAGAAGAAGTAATTGTAGGGTAACCTAAAGATAATGTAAACTACTTGTAACCAAATGATTGTCACGGTAGTTTTAGTAGAAACAAAGCAAAAAATCATGAGCAAACACCTGCCTATTTACATCGAAGGGGAAAAGTGGATTCCACTTACCTATTTTTCAGAACAGGAAAAAAAGTCATTTAAGGAATGGCTCCCAAGTTACCGTCTTAAAGAAGTGATGCTTCCTGGTGTGGTACTTACGGAATGCTTGGATTTTAAAACCTATTCCTGCTGGTTGCGCTTGAAAGAGTTGACCTTTTCCAAGTCAGCTATTTTAGAATTTTAGTCTAGCCCTACTTGCTTACGTTTGGCATCAAAGTAATTTTTTAACTCCGGGTACCAGTCACTTTCGGTTATTGGGAACCCGTCGAGCACCAATTCCATATTTCCTTCGAATGCATCTTGGTTAAGTTGCATCCCTTCAATTAAGTAAATGAGATCTTCTAGGGTTAATGGCTCCTCGCTACTGCCCGGATAAAGGAGGTATTCATTGCCATAGAAGTCCACTGCTTCAAACTGAATTTTTTGACCTAGGGCATGTGCATAAATGCTGATTTGTTCTCCCCAAGTACTTTCCGGAAAGTGTAACTTGACCAGCAGCACGGAGGTGATGCCTTCAGAAAAATAGGTAGCCGGTCTAAACAAAAAGTCCATAAATTCTAGAATTGGTTTCAAAGTACTGGATTTACCGCTAAGAATCGAAACGATTTTTTGTTTTTTCGAAGTGTGGAAGAATTTTCAAATTTAGTCTTAGACAAGTACTGCATTCAATTGGATAATCAGGACTTTAGGCCTATTTTTGAATTCCCGAGTACACCCGTAATTTTAAATTTTCCAAATAGATTTATTGCGTTTCGCCATCCTCGATTATGAAAAGAGATTCCTTGATTTTTGACCTAATATCCAAAGAAGAAGACAGACAGAGAAGGGGCATTGAGTTGATTGCTTCTGAGAACTTTACCTCCAAGCAAGTGATGGAAGCTGCGGGAAGCGTGCTGACCAACAAGTATGCAGAAGGTCTTCCTAGCAAGCGCTACTACGGAGGATGTGAAGTGGTGGATGAAATCGAGCAGCTTGCGATAGATCGTGCCAAGAAATTGTTTGGAGCCGCTTGGGCTAACGTACAGCCACACTCTGGAGCACAAGCAAATGCAGCTGTGATGCTGGCTTGCTTGAATGCAGGCGATGCTATTTTAGGTTTTGATCTAGCACATGGAGGACACTTGACTCATGGATCGCCTGTCAATTTCTCTGGGAAGTTGTATCAGGCGAATTTTTATGGAGTGGAAGAGGCTACAGGCCTGATTGATTACGATAAAGTGGCTGAAAAAGCAATTGCGGTGAAGCCAAAGATGATCATCTGTGGGGCTTCGGCCTACTCTAGAGACTGGGACTATGCTCGATTACGCGAAATCGCTGATGAAGTGGATGCCTTGTTATTGGCAGACATTTCCCACCCTTCCGGTTTAATTGCCAGAGGTTTACTCAATGATCCGCTGGAGCATTGCCACATCGTGACCACCACCACCCACAAGACACTGAGAGGTCCTAGAGGAGGTTTGATCATGATGCGAGAAGACTTCGATAATCCTTGGGGATTGACTACGCCTAAGGGAGAAATCAGAAAAATGTCTGCGCTTTTGGATATGGGAGTTTTCCCAGGAACGCAAGGAGGGCCTTTGGAACACATCATTGCTGCGAAGGCAGTGGCTTTTGAAGAAGCCCTTTCAGATGAGTACATGGATTATGTGGTTCAAGTCAAATTGAATGCCTCTGTGATGGCTGATGAGTTTGTGGCTCGAGGATACAAACTCATTTCAGGAGGTACGGACAACCACCTCATGTTGATTGACCTTAGAAACAAGGACTTGACTGGGAAGATTGCCGAGGAGACCCTAGGAAAAGTAGACATCACCATCAATAAAAATATGGTGCCTTTTGACACCAAATCCCCGTTTGTAACTTCTGGTATGCGTGTAGGCACTGCTGCAGTGACCACTCGAGGATTGAAAGAAGCAGACATGAAGAAAATTGTCGAGCTGATTGATCGGGCACTTCAGCAGCACCAAGATGAGGCAGCATTGGCAAAAATTAAGGCGGAAGTCAATGCTTGGATGGTTAAATTTCCGTTGTACTAATTATCCCCAACCTACGTGGCGCTAGATCAATACCAAGAAGAAGAGGAAGGAATGTCCTTTTTAGACCATTTGGAAGCCTTAAGATGGCACTTACTCCGTGCTGTTACCGCAGTGCTTATTTTCACGGTGGTGGCATTCATTGCCAAAGACTTTGTTTTTGGGGTGTTGATTCTAGGACCTTCAAAAGTTGACTTTCTCACCTATCGGGTCCTGTGTGATATTGGAAACTACTTTGGTATTTCTGCACTTTGCATCAACGAATTGCCCTTTACCATCCAAAGCCGTCAAATGACGGGGCAATTTTCCATGCACATGACCTCGAGTATGGTGGTAGGTTTGATTGCGGCATTTCCCTACTTGTTCTATGAGGTTTGGAAATTTATAAGTCCAGGGCTTTATGCTCAAGAGCGCAATGCAGCCCGAGGAGCGGTATTCTTTGTGAGTTTTCTTTTTCTCTCAGGGGCTTCCTTTGGGTACTTTGTGCTGTCTCCATTGTCGATCAACTTCCTAGCCAACTACCAACTGGATCCGAGCATTGCGAATGAATTTGACATTACCTCCTATGTGTCTACCTTATCCATGTTGGTTTTGGCATCGGCCATCATGTTTCAACTACCGGTAGTCGTTTACTTTTTGTCGATGTCTGGTTTGGTGACCTCCAAGATGCTGCAATCCTACAGAAGACATTCCATTGTGGTGATTTTGATTGTATCGGCGATTATCACTCCTCCAGATGTGATCAGCCAATTGTTGATTGCCTTGCCAATCCTCGTCTTGTACGAAGTAGGGATTGTAATCGCCAAGCGTTTGGAGAAAAAACGAGCGCTTCGGGAAGCTGAGTTTGAACAAAACAAGGATGCTGGTTAATTGAACCCATGGCTATACGAATCGCAATTGGTGGGGATCACGCAGGGGTAGGCTACAAGGAGCAGCTGCATCAGCGTCTACTTGCACTTGGCTACGTGGTACAGGATTTTGGGCCAGAGACCACAGCATCTGTAGATTATCCAGACTATGTACACCCACTTTCCAAGGCTCTGGAATCAGGAAAATTTGATTTCGGAATTGTGATTTGTGGGAGCGGAAATGGGGTAGCCATTACCGCAAATAAGCACCAGGGAATCCGTGCAGCACTCTGTTGGAACGAGGAACTGGCTGCGCTTGCCCGTCAGCACAACGACGCCAATGTGCTTGCCTTACCTGCTCGATTTATCAGCTATGAATTGGCCGAACGGCTAGCCGAAATCTTTTTGACCACCTCATTTGAAGGGGGTAGACATCAAAGTCGGGTAAGCAAAATTGCTTGTACTTAACCACAAAAAAAGGTCTTGATGAATCAAGACCTTTTTTAATTGAAAAAACTGTTCCCTTCTTATTTTCCAGCAGCCACCTGCTCTGCAAGAAGGAGAGCCGTGTAGAGATTCGCAATTTTTCCAGACACACAAAGTTCCGCTAAGGATAACTCCTCTTCTCCTACACGAACTTTCATCGGTACGGATAGACCAGAATCGAGGATGATGCCCTTGACCTGTACAGCCGTAAGTTGTGGATACAAGGAACGGATCAATGCAGCCATGCCGGCTACAGCAGGAGCAGCCATGGAGGTGCCTCCTTCCACTCCATACTTCGAATTGGGTAGGGTGGAATATATCTCATCCCCTGGAGCAAAAATGTCCACTCCCTTTTTTCCATAGTTAGAAAAAGAAGCAATCAGGTTTGGACCATAATAGGGAGTCAAAGCCCCTACGCTCAAGTAATTGTTCTCGGTAGTGGGACTACTTTGGCTGTACGCGTCATTAGGAAAATTGGGGTTTTCCGAAAGGTCCAGATTTACTCCATCGTTGCCAGCAGCATGGACAAAAAGTACGTCCTGGGCAGCGGCATAGCGCAAGGCCTCTTGGACCCAGGAGGCATTCGGGGAGAATTTCTTGCCAAAACTGGCGTTGATCACTTTAGCACCTTGGTCTACAGCATAGCGGATGGCTAGGGCAATGTCCTTGTCGTATTCGTCACCATCAGGGACAGCACGTAACGCCATCAATTGCACATTTTCTGCTACCCCATTCACCCCCTTTTTGTTCGCTCGATTGGCAGCAAGAATCCCCGCTACGTGGGTGCCATGGCTTTCTTCTTCGAGTTGATGGACTGGATTCCCATTGCCATAGCCAGTATTCTTGATCTCATAAGGATTGTCTCCTACCGATTTTCTCCCATCAAAATTGAGGTTGAGGTTGTACTCCAATTGGGTCTGGTAGTAGGCAATTCCCTCTTGGAGATCTGCCAAGGCAGTAGGAATATCCTGTCCCATGGCCATCACTTGAGCCAGCAGACCGAGGACTTGTTCTTCCTCCTCATTTTGGGGCTCGTATTTTTCAACATCTTCTAGCGTGTAATTTTCCTTCCCTAGTTTTTTTTGAATGTTCTCGTGGGCGCTTCGAACGACTTGTTCGATTTGCTGGAACTGGAGAACTGCCATTTTCGCTTCGGTGACCTTAGACTCCAAGTGGGCGCTGGCCTTTTTCTGTAGGGAGACATCCCCTAATTTTTTGGATACAATCCGCACAAATTCCATTTGTTCATGGTATGACTCTCCAAGAAAGTTATACCCATGCACATCGTCAATGTATCCGTTTTGATCGTTATCGAGTCCATCGCCGGCGATTTCTTTCGAATTTTTCCAAAGCAAGTCCTGTAGTTCTTCATGGGCCAAGTCGATTCCCGAGTCAATGATGGCTACCACCACAGGGCTCCCTTTTCTATTCTTGACGACCTCTGCATACGCACGGTCCACACTCATCCCAGGCACAGTGTCTTGGATGGGGTCCAAATGAGACCATCGGAGTGTTTCCTTTTCTGTTAGGGGCCGAACTCGGGCGACGGTACTCAAGGAGGCGCTTGTGGGTGGGTTAAGTTGGGCCGTGGTCGCACAGCCCGTTCCCAAAAGGCTTAGCGTACCTAGGATGAAGAATTGGGATAGGAGATTTTTCATGAGCAGGGGCTATTTTTTGGAATATCTACCTGGCTTTTCTTCAATATAGAATTCTTTGAGTACGGGTAGTTCCTCCAAAAGTGCTTTAAAGTGACCTTGATTGTCATAGACTTGTGCCGGCAACTGCCGTCGAATCATTTGAAATACCTGCGCTTTTTGTTGCAAGGTTTTTTCTTGCTTGAGGTAACTCGCAGACATGTGAAAATTCAAAAATGGGCCGTCCAAGGAATGGGTAAGGTAAGGGGATGGGTCTTCCTCCAAAACCATTACTCCGCTTTGAATGAGAGGTTCCAGGTCGAAAGTTTGGGACACAAAATAGGAAGTATCTATTCCCGTTCGATCCTGCCAATAATTCATTCCCCAGATAGGCAATACTAGGATTAATCCAAAAAACGCAGGCCTAAGGAGCAGTGTCCATCCAAAATGAAGAAAAAACTGAGAGATAAAATAACTCATCGCTGGCAGGAATACCACCAACTGGTAGGAGGCGGTATTTTTCACGAGAAAAAACAAGCCGACAGAAAACAGGAGCCAGATGAGAATAAGTTGCCGCTGTTTTTGTTGATTAATTGTGGCGCCTCGAAAAAAGGAACCAATAAAATAGCCAGCCAAGGCAAGCACAAGTGGGAATACACCGGGAGCGAGCCAACTCAGGTAGGGCTGGTACGCATAGTTGGGGTAGGTAAAGACAATCGGCCAAACTTGTAGTGCTTGCTCCAAGCCATCCTTCCAAAAGTAGAATACCAAGATCAGCAAAATGGGAAGTAGAAAACCCATGATGGATAGGAAGAGTTGGCGAATCGTAAAACCAGAAATAGCCAACCCTGTAAAGATTAGGAAGGGTAGAAAGAACACAAAATTCCAATGAAAACCAGTAGCAAGACCCCCATAAATTCCAATCAAGAGGGTAGATTCACTACTTTCCTTTTGGAGGACCGTATGTGAAAAAAGTTGTCCAAATGCCAACAAAAGGAATGTACTCCCAAGTAAAGTAGGTGACAAGTACATTAGGTCAAAGGAAAAATGAAATAAGGCAGCCATGACGATGGCGGGAAAGTAGGTGTTTTCGTCAAACACCCGGTACTTGATCAAAGTACTGTTCCAGTAGTAAATCTGGAACAAGACGAAAACTTTCCCAAGTAAAAGGTAGGCCAGTTCACTTCTTCCAAACAGGAGATGAAGACCTGTAAATACCCCAGCTGAGAGAGGGCCTGTATCGTCGATGATGTCTACGTAGAGCAAATTTCCCTCACTGAGGCGCTCACCCAAAACCATCCACATGAGCGTGGGGGTAGTGCTTGGAAATGAGAAAAAAACCCAAGAGATTACGGAGAATAAGACCACATAAAGCAGTATTCCAACTAGGCGAAAGGGGTCGTTTATTCTAAAAAAACTAAACAAGGTGGATAGGGGGAAATTGGTTTTGACTCGAAATTAAAGCATGCCCAAGTATTTCGCTAAATTTGCATCATAAATACTTCAGATGGAAAGCAAAAGACAATTAAAATATGCCAAGTTAATTCAAAAAGAACTGGGCGACATTTTTCAAAAAGAGGCCAAACACTTGGTTGGATCCACCCTGGTGACCATTACACGGGTCATGATGAGTCCAGATTTGGGATTTGCCAAAGCCTACCTTAGTTTTTTGCTACCCAATCCAAAGGCAAGTTTTGATGCAATCAATGGGCACAAAAAAGAAATACGCCATGCCTTGGCCAAGCGTATCGGCAAGTCGGTTCGTGTAATTCCTGAATTGGCTTTCTTTTCAGATGAATCCGCCACCTATGCTCAGCACATGGACAAGGTGATTTCTGACCTTCACATCCCCCCTGCTCCAGAAGAAGAGGAGGAGGAAGACGATTAAAATTCGCTATATCCCGTGAACACAAGTTCTTTTATTGCCGGAAGGTATTTTCGCAGCAAAAAGAAGCAAAACTTCATTACCATCCTCTCCTTAATTTCGATGGTGGGCGTGGCCATCAGTACGATGGCCCTAGTGGCAGTGATGTCTGTGTTCAATGGCTTGGAGGATTTGATACGAGGACTTTTTTCAAGTTTTGATTCCGAACTTCAGGTTACCCCCACTTCAGGAAAAAGTTTTGTGGTCACTGAGGAATGGCTGCATGCGCTCCGTCAGGTAGAAGGAGTAAAAGTCATCACCGAGGTCATCGAAGACAATGCCCTACTTGAATATCGAGGCAACCAACATGTAGCCCGAGTGAAGGCAGTGTCTGAAAATTACTTTGAACACGATCGATTTTCGAAAGGGTATTTTTGGGGAGACACTACCTTAGGCGATAGCCTTCGGCCTGGAGCGCTACTTGGAAGAGGGGTGGCTTTTGCCTTATCCGCCAACTTAGACGATATCAATTCCGTCCTGAACATCTACTACCCCAAAGCCCCCAAATCTGCAGCATCTCTAGATCCAAATCAATTGTATGCTTCCGGACAGGTCGAGCCCCGAGGCTTTTTTAGCATTGAACAAGGGGTAGATAATGAATACGTCCTCGTTCCCCTTGATTTTTTTAAAGAACTACTCGGTTACGGCCAAAAGCGTACTGCGCTTGAATTAAAGGTGGATTCAGAACACTCCATTTCCACCGTGCAGAAAGCAGTGCAGGCACACCTGGGGTCTGATTTTGCTGTAAAAAATGCAGATGAACAGCATGCTACACTGATCCGAACAGTCAAACTGGAAAAACTATTCGTGTTTCTCACGCTCACTTTTATCTTAGCCCTAGCCTCATTCAATATTTTCTTTTCCTTAAGCATGCTGGCGATTGAAAAGAAAAAGGACCTGGCGGTACTGAAGGCTATGGGTGCCAAAAACGCACTCATTCGCGGAATTTTCTTGAAGCAAGGGGCCTTGATTGCATTTTCTGGAGCGGTCTTGGGTTTGATCTTGGGTCTACTCTTGGTAGGTGCTCAAGAAAAATTTGGACTGATCACCCTTGGGATCGCCTCCGGAGTCGTGGATGCCTATCCTGTGCGGGTGCATTGGCCTGATCTGGCCTGGATTAGTTTGGCTGTAGTAGGCATTACCTTGGCCGCTTCCTGGCGTCCTGCTTGGATTGCTGCACAGGTGGATCCAGTAAAGGAACTTTAAACAAGAAGGTTGATCCCCCGAACAGGCGGGTTTCTACTTGGCTTGCTTTTTCTTTCCTTCATTTTTTATACTAATATGGCCTTATGAAAAAAACGATTGTTGATGTGGTGGTCGTTGGCTTGGGGGCGGTAGGTAGTGCTACCCTCTATCAGTTGAGCAAGCGCGGCATTCAGGCCTTGGGCATAGATCAATTTGAACCTCCCCACACCTTGGGGTCAAGTCATGGGGAAACTCGCATAACGCGCTTGGCGGTAGGCGAAGGAGAAGAATATGTGGCTTTGGCCAAGCGATCGCACGAGATTTGGGCTGAACTGGAAGCCCTTTCAGGAAAGAAGATTCGCACCAAAACAGGGGGCATTCTTTTGGATTCAGGGGTAAATCCCTGGGCCAAACATGGGGTAGAGGGCTTTTGGGAGCGTACCCTCCGGTATGCCCAAAACCAGCAGGTTTCGCATCGAGTCCTAGATCTGCTCGAAACGAATACTAATTTTCCCGCTTTTCAATTACCCCCTACAGGAAAAGTCTATTGGGAAGAAGAGGCGGGTTACCTCTTCCCAGAACTAGCGATAGAGACCCAGTTGGACTTGGCCAAAAAACAGGGAGCAACGATTTGGACTTCTTCCAAGGTAAAGTCCATTCATTCCGAAGGCGTACGATTCCGAATCCAGCTGGAGGGGCAGGAAGTGCTTGCCAAGCAGGTGCTACTTACTGCGGGAGGATGGGTAAAAGATTTTCTCCCTAATCCTACCAAAAAAAGACTGTCCATTTGCCGTCAAGTGCTGTATTGGCTTGCGGTAGAGGAGGAATTTACGGATTGGCAGCATTACCCGGTGTGGATGTGGGGTTACGGGGCAGCGCCTGAAGATTTTATTTATGGCTTTCCCTCGCTGGATGGCAAGACGATCAAAATGGCCTCCGAATCCTTTGTGGAGGTAGCACATCCTGATCAGTTGAGTCGAGAAGTGACCGCGGAGGAGCAGGAGCTATTTTGGAAGACCAAGGTGGAGGGAAAATTGAAAGGGGTAAAAAAACAGTTTCTAAAGACTTCCGTCTGTTTTTACACCCTTACCGAGGATGCGCGTTTCGTGGTGGAGGAGATGGAAGGTAACCCGAATTTTCTCTGGGTATCTGCTTGCTCGGGTCATGGATTTAAGCATTCTGCAGCCTTAGGTGAGGATTTGGTGCAACGGTTGGGATATTGAAGGTCTTAGGCAGATTCCGACTAAGTTTTCTAGTCAAATCCCCCTCGAAAACTGTACTTTTGTAGCCTGAATCCCACCAAACCTATGGCAAAGCAACGAGGAACTGCATTAGAGCCCGAAGAAAAAAGAAGGCTCAACAAGCAGAATCTAAGCAAGTTGAACCAGATTTTTAAGTTTCTGACCCCGTACAAGGGGACCTTTTTTGCTGGGCTATTGTTTTTGTTGTTTTCTTCCCTTACCCTCTTGAGTTTTCCTTTTGTAGCGGGAAAACTGATCGATACTGCCCAGGGATCGGCCTGGATTTTTTCAGATATCCACCACATCGCCTTGCTCTTACTTGGGATTTTGGCCTTACAAAGTGTGTTTTCCTTCTTTCGCGTATGGTTGTTTGCCTTGGTTTCTGAAAAGGCCATGCGCGATATACGACTAGCGGTGTACGGGCGATTGGTCCGTCTTCCCCTTCCTTTTTTTGACAAGCGCCGAACTGGGGAACTGATCAGCCGCATTACTTCGGATGTGGGATTGCTTCAGGACACCTTTTCTACGACCCTTGCTGAACTCTTTCGACAGGTAGTGACCCTGGTGGCAGGCGTTGCTTTCTTGCTGATCAATACGCCCAAGTTGACCATTTTCATGTTGGCTACCTTTCCCGTATTGGTTCTATTTGCCCTGATTTTTGGAAAGTTTATCCGCCGACTTTCTAAAAAAACGCAGGATGAACTTGCCGCTGCCAATGTCATCGTGGAAGAGACGCTGCAGTCCATCAGCACGGTCAAATCTTTTGTTGGGGAGGCCTACGAGGTAAGTCGTTACGGCAAGGGATTGGAAAAAGTGGTGCGCGTAGCCTTGTCCACTGCCAAGTACCGAGGGGCATTTATTTCCTTCATCATTTTTGCCCTCTTTGGAGGAATAGTAGGCGTGATGTGGTATGGAGCAAGCCTAGTTGCCTCGGGGGAGATGAGTGTAGGGGAACTGGTTTCTTTTGTGCTCTACACCACGTTTATTGGAGGTTCCATTGCAGGATTGGGGGATATTTACAGCCAATTGCAGAAGGCAATCGGTAGTTCAGAGCGGGTGGTGGAACTCTTAGCGGAAGAAGAAGAAGTGGGTGCAGGTGAGCAGCTAATCGACTTTAAAGGGAATATTGAATTTGAGGAGGTAGGTTTTCATTACCCTACTCGACCTGAAGTGGAAGTCTTGCAAGGGCTGTCTTTCCAAATCCAGTCGGGGGAAAAAGTAGCGCTTGTAGGTCCATCAGGTGCTGGAAAATCGACCATTATTCAGTTGCTGCTCCGATTTTATGAAGCCACCAAAGGCCAAATTCGAATTGATGGAAAGGCATTACCTCATTGGGAGTTGGCTTCCCTGCGAAGTAAGGTTGGGATTGTACCCCAAGAGGTCTTGTTGTTTGGAGGAAGTATCCGAGAAAATATTGCCTATGCAAAACCAGGTGCTACGGAGGAAGAAATTATTACTGCCGCCAAAAAAGCGAATGCTTGGCAGTTTATTTCCCAGTTTCCTGAGGGCCTAGATACCCTGGTGGGTGAGCGAGGGATTAAACTTTCTGGAGGGCAGCGGCAGCGAGTGGCCATTGCCCGGGCAATCTTGAAAGACCCTGCGATTTTGATTTTGGACGAGGCCACCTCCTCTTTGGATGCAGAATCGGAGTACTTGGTTCAAGAAGCCCTGAATGAATTGATGAAGGGAAGGACTACGCTAATTATTGCACACCGACTGGCTACGATCCGAAAGGTCGACCGCATCTACGTATTGACTGGAGGAAAGATCGTTGAGCAGGGCAATCATCAGGAACTAGTGCAAGATGCCGCGGGCATTTATGCCAACTTGGTGCGGCTCCAATTTGCGGATTAACCGAGATTATGCGCAGTAAAGGACTTGGTAAGCCCAAGTGCTTTTTCTTTGAGGAGGATAGACTCTGGAAACAAGGCCTTCATTTCCGATTTGGTGAGCAGCCGAATTTCTTCCTGGTATTGACTGGCTTCGGCAGGATTCCATCGCTTAAAGCGGCTGAGTTTGGTTTTGGTTAGGATAAAGTGCAGCAATGCTTTCGGGTAATATTGCGCAAAAGGCAAGGCGTAATGCGCCTCAATCGGAAAATACGCATTCGGGGTTTGGATGTAATGGCTTTTGCCTACCCGACAGATCTCAGACGCCATTTTTTGCTGGTTTTCAAAAGTATATACGTGCTCGATTACTGAATTGGAAAAAACCAAGTCAAAGCTTTGATCACCAAACTCAGGCATACTGGTCGCATCTCCTTGCACCGCTTGAATAGCGGGATGGCTTGTATTTTCAAGGTGGAGGTTCAGTAAGGTGATGCGAACACCTGGATGCTTCAGCAACGAACTATGTTCCCAAAAATAGTCCCTACCCCCGACATCCAGGATTTCAATTTTTTCAGCACCTGCAAAATGAGTAAAGAATAGGTTTTCGAATTCCTGAAGCCTTTTTCTGCGAAATTTAAAGCCTAAAGATTTGGGATTGTCTGAGGATGCAAAAAAATGAAAAAGGGAGGACATGTACTTTTTGTTCCTTGGAAGGTGAGAAATATCTCCAAAAGTAATAAGCCTTGAGAATTTCTTTCTTAATTTTACAAGGTTTCCTTCCTCGGCCCTATTTTTTGTCAAATTTTTGTCAGAAAGAATGGGTCACTAGGTTTAGATTATTATGAAGATAAGATTTGATACGTATTTTCCCTGGTTGTTTACGGTCAGTGATTTTTTGGCGTCATTACTTTCTATGGCAATTGCCAACGCTTTTTTGCAGCGCTACCATGTATTGAGCGAAACGGAATTTTCTGCCTACTTGCCATTGGCGCTACTTTGGATTTTAATTTCTAGTCTTCGAAAGGATTACAAAATAGGGCGCACAGACGAGTACGATAAAACCTTAAGCAGTTTTTCGGTCACGTTACTCTGGTTTTTAGGAGCCACTGCCATCCTTTGGACCCCACTCCAAGAGGGCAATTACCGTTGGATTCAAATCGGTGCCTTGGGTTTGACGCTCGGGTTATTGATGGGGATCTTCCGTGTAGCTGTTCAGATGGTACTTAGAAAATACCGAGCCTCTGGCAATAACTACCAAAATGCAATCATTGTAGGAAAAGGGAGTACAAGCCCTAGATTGGTGGATGTACTTCGCATTCGAAAAGATTTTGGCATTAACTTTTTAGGCTACTTTGATGACCAAGCCGATTGCGAACAAACGAAAGGAGCGATCGAAGATTTATTTGAAAAGGTTCCAAAAATGAATGTGGATTTGATCTACATCCATGAAAAGTTGGAGGCTAGTCTGGTAAAGCGGGTAATTGATTTTGCAGACGAGAATTACATCAAAGTGAAGATGATTCCTGGAAAAAGTCTTCAGTTGGAAAAAAGTCTTTCCTTTTCTCGCTATGGAGATTTTTTTGTCATCAATGTCAACGATATTCCTTTAGATCATCCGCTCAACAGCATTGCCAAGCGTGTATTTGATCTTGTCTTTGCCAGCTTTGTAACCCTATTTATTCTTTCTTGGCTGATTCCTTTGGTAGGGCTATTGATCAAATTGGAGTCCCGAGGTCCTGTTTTTTTTATTCAAAAACGAAATGGACTAAACAATAAGGTGTTCAATTGCCTCAAGTTCCGTTCCATGACGCCAAACGATTATGCCGACTCACATCAAGCTATCAAAGGGGATCCACGAGTAACTCGAATTGGGGCCTTCCTGCGCAATACCTCTTTGGATGAAATGCCTCAGTTTTTGAATGTGCTCATGGGAAGTATGTCCATTGTAGGGCCAAGACCACATACCTTGCCCATGAACGATACCTTTCGAACCCAAATTGAACGGTACAATTCACGTCATAAAATTAAGCCAGGAATTACGGGTTTGGCGCAGGTCAGAGGATACCGAGGGGAAATTGAGAATTCCTTTCAAATCCGTTCTAGAGTACGCTTGGACTATTTTTACATCAACAATTGGTCTTTTCTTCTAGACTTGGAGATCATGGTCAAAACTGTGTATGAGTTGTTATTCAATCGTGAAAATGCCTATTGATTTGGCGTACAGCTGCCATTACTGTCATTCAACTCAAGGAACCAATTTTTTAGCCACAGAGCGAATGCTCGCATTAGGGGGAGAATTTACCTACGCTACTTGTGCGACCTGCAATTCCCTCCAACTCATTACTGTTCCCAAAGACCTTAGTCCCTATTATCCGAATGATTACTATTCCTTAGGGCGTCTCCAACCCTCTGGAGGATTCCGGAATTTTTTGAAAAAAATACGGATGCGAGCCTTTTTGGCTACGGGACATCCCTTTTTTTCTCCTCGATTTGGGGGCTATTGGCTCAAAAGGCTTCAACCTAAGTATACCGACCGCATTGCTGATGTGGGTTGTGGAAATGGGCAACTTTTGTACGAATTGCATGTTGCGGGATTTAAAGACTTGCATGGATTTGATCCCTATTTGTCAAAAACGGAGCAGTTGGGCCCTGGGCTGAAGCTTTGGAAACAAGACCTTGCGGAGACGGATCTCAAATTTGATCTGCTGATGCTTCACCACTCTTTTGAGCACCTCGCAGACCCAGAGGCAGTTCTCCGAACCTGTTTTGACCGATTGAATCCTGGAGGGAGGCTCTTGGTGCGCTGTCCAGTTGCCGATGCCGTCTTATGGAAGGAAAAGCAAGCGCTTTGGGTTCAATTAGATGCTCCTCGCCACCTATCCATACCCAGTACCCAAGGGTTTGTTGGTGCCGCCCAGCGCAGTGGCTTTGAAGTGAAAGAAATTCTTTTTGACTCTACAGCATTCCAGTTTTGGGGAACAGGCTTGTATGAGCGCGGGGAAAAACTGGACCCTAGCAAAATTGACACCTATTTTTCAAGCAAACAGCTGGAAGAATGGGAACAACAAGCCATTCAATACAACCTGGAAGGAAAAGGAGACCAAGCCTGCTTCTTTTGTGTCAAGGCTGGGGGAAAAGTGGAGGTCCTGGCATGAAAGGAATGGGTAAGTACTTTGTTGGACTACTTCCTCCTCCTGCATTCGAGGCCCAAATTAAACTGCTTAAACAGGGTATTGCAGCCCAATTCCAAGTAAAATACGCCCTTCAAGCTCCTGCCCACCTTACCCTCAAGATGCCTTTTCGGTACAAGGAGGCAAAAGAAAGAGAGCTAGGCGTACGGCTCACTACTTTATTGGAGACGCAGGCGCCATTTCAACTCCAGCTTGCTGGTATTGGGTATTTTGGAAGGAGAAATATTCACCAACAAGTGGTTGCGTCTGCATCCTTGCTTCAACTTCAAACAACACTTCGAAATTATTGCAAAAAATCTCTGCACTTGGTTGAAGAATTAAGTGACCGGAATTTTCAACCCCACGTCACCCTGGCTTATAAGGATTTGAAGCTAGAGCAGTTTGAGGAAGTGCTCGCCTTTGCCCGAAGCCATGCAGAAAGAGGGGAGTTTTTGGTGGATCAGGCCTATTTATTGAAAAAAGTCGAAGGCCGATGGCAGGTGATTGCCCCCTTGATTTTTGGGCGTGATTCAGAGAATCTGAAGCAAGGGGAAAAAGAAGAATCTGCCTAGTCCACTATTTTTCAGGTCTGATGAAACAATTTGCCTTGAAAATCTGATTTATATCCATCTCCTTTACTTCATGAAAAAAGCGTTAGTTGTTGGTTCAGGTATAGCAGGCATTGCCTCCTCCATTCGATTGGCGGTCAAAGGGTATGAGGTGGAGGTTTTTGAAGCCAATGCGTATCCTGGAGGAAAACTTTCCGCGATTGAAGGCAAGGGGTACCGCTTTGATGCTGGGCCTTCCTTATTTACCCTACCAGAACAAGTGGAAGAATTGTTTCTTTTGGCAGGTAAAAACCCAAAGGAGCACTTTGAATACGAGCGCCTGGATGTGGTCTGTCACTACTTTTGGGAAGATGGCAAGAAGGTGAAGGCTTGGGCAGATCCGGAGCGATTTGCCACTGAAGTAGCCACTCAGCTTGGCGTTTCTGATCAAGGAATTAGGGAGGTGTTGAAGCGTTCTGCATTTATTTACGAGCACCTTGCCCCCTTATTTATGCACCGATCCCTTCGTAAAGTAGGAACCTGGATCGGCTCACAAGCGCTCAAAGCCTATTTAAACTTGGGGAAATTGGGGCTTTTTTCCACCATGCATGATTCCAACACCAAGTTGTTGCGAGATCCTAAACTGGTGCAGCTCTTCAATCGCTATGCGACATACAACGGCTCCGACCCTTACCAGACTCCAGCGACATTGACCATTATTCCCCACCTTGAGTTTAATCTAGGAGCCTATTTCCCCAAGCGGGGCATGCACGACATCAGCATGAGTTTGTACCAATTGGCTTTGTCTTTGGGCGTTCGTTACCATTTCAATGCACCGGTAGAAGAAGTTTTGGTGGAAAAGGGCCGAGTTTGTGGCTTGCGGGTGAAGGGAGAAAATTTGCCTGCAGATCTTGTAGTCAACAACATGGACATGGTCAATGCCTACAAGACCATCCTTAAAAAGCAGGTGCAACCAAAAAGACTATTGGAACAGCCTAAGTCTAGTTCTGCGCTGATTTTTTACTGGGGGATAACTCAAGTCTTTGAGGAGATAGGCATGCACAACATCTTTTTTTCAGCGGATTACGAGACCGAGTTTGCGCATATTTTCAAGCGGGGGACTATCTCTGAGGACCCTACCGTATACATCAATTGTACTTCTGTGACCAAACCAGACGATGCGCCTTCGGGGGGAATGAATTGGTTTACGATGATCAATGTACCCAATAATCAAGGTCAAGATTGGGACCAGTTGATTGCCAAGGCTAGGAAGAATATTATTGCCAAGTTGAGCCGATTGCTCCATGCAGATATTGAGCAATTGATTGCCTTTGAAGAAGTGCTGGATCCTAGAAGCATTGAATTCAAGACCTCCTCTGCGCAAGGAGCCTTGTATGGCAATAGTTCCAATACGCGATTCGCTGCTTTTTTGAGACATCCAAATGTTTCCTCCCAACTCAAAAATCTCTATTTCTGTGGGGGGTCGGTGCATCCAGGGGGGGGTATTCCTTTGGCCTTGCTTTCTGCCAAGATCATGTCGGAAGAAATCCCCAATTTGAAAAAGTAATTTTTTTCCAAAAAAAAAGAGCGGCCCATTAGGTCGCTCTTTCATTTTTTGAGGGGAGGATTAAAGTACTCGCTCGTATTGGTTGAAGAAGAAGTTGCCTTCAATGGCAGCATTTTCGTCTGAGTCAGATCCGTGCACGGCATTTGCCTCGATGGATTTAGCAAATATTTTGCGGATAGTGCCCTCTGCTGCATTGGCTGGATTCGTAGCGCCGATTAGGGTACGGAAATCTTCTACAGCATTGTTTTTTTCTAGGATAGCGGCAAAAATTGGCCCAGAAGACATGTAGTTGCAAAGGTCCTTGTAGAAAGGTCTTTCGCTATGTACTTCATAAAATTTTCCTGCTAGTTCCGGAGTAAGTCGGGTAGCCTTCAAAGCAACGATTTTAAAACCTGCTTCTTCAATCATTTTTAAAATTGCACCTGAGTTGCCTGCTAGAAAAGCATCTGGCTTAATCATGGTGAATGTTCTTTTACCTGGCATGGGATTTGGAGTTTCATTGGTTTATTTCGGCTGCAAAATTAGCGCTTTTTGATTCATAGTTAAATGGAAGATCTGGAATTCTATCCTAG
>JACCDO010526374.1_pt1 | contig 36197 bp, 28 predicted proteins | sample 7446101 | NCBI WGS metagenome assembly JACCDO01 (sample SAMN15323440, study PRJNA562643) | freshwater metagenome | isolation source: river surface water | place: USA:Blue River Watershed | collected 2017-08-16 | reverse complement strand
TATCGTGATTATTATTATTCTTATTATATTCGTTAGCTGAATCATATTAAATCCATCAACATCAATTCATATTCAACATTAAAACCACCAATGCAGCTGAAGAATAATAATAGTAATAGTAATAAGTCGTGTATATGTGCGTGAAAGTAGAAGGAAGTAGTCAATGTATATATCAAATATCAAAATTAAAAATGCAATATTGAGAGTAACGGCAATAGTAAGTGACACAGGATAGAGGGACTGACGGTATCTTAAACCCTGATATTTAAGTTTCAATCTATCGAGTAACTGTGGTTGTCTCGAGAATCATATTGTCATAGTAGCAGTAAAAGGTGTTTTGAGGCATTCGTAAAGGGAATCCCCCTTTATGGGATGTAAAAGCTGCGAACGTATTACAAGAGGTTGATGCTATTTAGTTATAGTTATTGTTCTATTGTAATGTAATTGCCGTTTGCTCTGTCGCTTTTTAAGCGGCACCAAACGGTACACCTGTTTGTCTTTTTTGTATCAATTTTTTTTTCATTTCCGATTTTTTGACAAAAAATCTTTGAAAATATCAACATTGAAGTTGAGTTTTACTCCATATAATGCAGACGAGATCTCGCTTGGCAAAGGAGATCCAAGAAAAGGAGAGTGCTAAAAGCGAGAAGTTTAAAGAAGTTATCCTGTTTGGTTTTGCATTGCTATCTTTGCTACATGTTTTGCTTGAGCTAGTTTCCAGCGATTATTGTTTATATTCCAAGTCTCTATTGATGCCTCTACTGATGATTTACTCATTATGCAATGGTATTGATGTGCTTCTTTTGCCTGCATTAGTGTTTGCTTGGATAGGTGATATATTTCTATATTGGGACTCTGAAATGAATTTTAATATTGGTTTGGGATCCTTTCTATTAATGCAGTTATTTTATACGATAGCATTTTACCGCCTCCCTGATAAAAGTAACAGCTATTTTGCTCTGCATCCCGCTAGTACGACTATTGTAATAGGTTCATATGTTTCGTTATATTTATCGATAAATTATATTATATCTGACACTGCAAGTAAAAGTAAAATGCAGCTGCCAATACTAGTCTACAGTTTAGCAATATGTTTAATGTCCATATCAGCACTAAATTCTTCTACTAAAAGCAAATTTGTCGGTTTTAATTTATTTATCGGAACATTATTGTTTATAATCTCCGATGGTATTATCGCGTTGACTAAATTTAAAATTATCAACATTGACAAGAATATTGCACAAATGCTAATTATGAGTACGTATTGCTTAGCCCAAGGCATTATAGTGCATGCTTATACGCATATGGCAACCAGCGTAACAACCTCGAAAAAAAAGTAAAAATACATATTTATATTGTTTCCTTAAAAGTGTTACATATGCAACATAAGCGACGCCGCCCGCCTTTATCTTTCATTTACAATTGCTACATTATTCACAGATATACCGGCTATACTTGCCCCCAATAACCTCCACCAAGTGGTTACGTCAGAATATAACTACTATCACTGCTGTGACTATAAGTATCATCAGAATTACTGCTGTCGTTGTCATCGCTACAACTACCAGTAGTATTTCCAATCGAAAAGAACGAATTATCTTGATTTGAGCAGTACTGGTCTAGGTCCACTTCAGACACGTGAACATAATCATCCTCCCTACTTTTAACTTCTTCACCCATGTCAATGATGGAGTTTTCTACTGATGCAATAGAATAATGTTTTATATTTTCGATGTATATTCTCTCTGCTATAAATACAGTGGCAAATCCCCATGAAACTGGGACTGTTTCTTTGTAAATTGTCTTGAAGTATTTGGATACTAATTCATGAGTAAATGTGATAATTCTCGCTCCCACTTTCATAGATGCTGCAATAGTAGTTAACTGCGACAGGAGATTTTCGTTGAAGCAAGTTGAATTTGCCAACACTAAATCAGCATCCGTCCAATCATATGACGCAGTATTTAAAAATGACCCACGGAGTAATGTAAATTTAGGATTTTCAATATGTCCCATACCTATCACATCTTGGAATGAACTAACTAAATTTACACTGATTTCATGCAATTTATGAATTAATTCAATACCAATAAACTCTTTGAAATCACACAAACATGCGGTAATACAAACGGCTTTGCCGCAACCATGACCTAAATCTACAAATTTATTAGTAGATTCTAATCCATTAATTGCAATATGTAGTATATGAACATAAGAATCGAATTCAACTTCGCCATAAATTAAATTCTTACGATCTTTATAGTCATCATAACGCAAACCATATTCCAAGTATGCATTATTAGCATGTATGTGAGCATCTTCGATATTGTACGTGTTTTCTAACAGTCTTTGCACTATGATACACATTTTACCAAGCACTAACTTCTTTACTGAATCAAAAAATTCTTCAAACTGACTATCATGCGCTAGAAATGGATGAAAACGACGTATTAAACTCAGCATTTCACTATCACTTTGCATCAACAACTCTTTCGCCACTAAATACATTGGTAATGATAGCAAAGATCGCAAATAAAACACTTTCAGCAAATAAAGAGAGCCTCGATAGAAGTCATGTGGCGGTGTCGAGTCTATATCCATTATACTGTATGTAATTAGCAAGCAGAAAGTTTAAACTTCAAAACTTTTCCGAAATTCTTCGAAGTTCGAGGGCCGAGGAGGGAAGGTTGGAGAGATAAGAATATTATTTTGTACACTTAAAAGGTAATTAAACTAAGACGCGACGCGACGCGCAACTGCCAACTGCCCCCTGTCTTCATCAAATTCGTCGGTTATCGGTTAATTGAGTCTGGGTTTTCGCTTTACTATACTTTTGTTCCCTCGGATACCAATAATAGTAATAGAAAAGGAAAGCTGTCACTGGGAGTAGGACTACTAATGCAAAAAGCGAGTACAGATTCTCGTGAGATTCACTATTTACCGAGGACAACGCTGAACTTACAGGGTATACAGAGCACTCATTAAGATGTCCAGTAACACAATATTCAGAAACTTCATAAATGTCATTTGTCGTCATTTCCGAGATATAAAGATAACTATTAGTCTTGTCCACAACCATCCCACTGATATTCATTCGCGTACTCGGTAAGCACAATTGTGTCATGTTCATTGACTGATTCGGATTTATCAAGTAAATGTAACCAAACTGACCATCATTAAGTGCAACCAAAATATTGTCATCAGTATCTACTGTTATTGCACTAATTTGACTACCAATGATGCAACTATGAATTGAAATGTGCTCTCTTTGATTTTGATCACTGTAAGGAATTTTCCATAAATAATGACCATCAATATTGCAGGGGTCCAGCACGTAGATATTATTTTCACTGTCCACAATAATTTCTGACAAACAATCATATACAAAAGAATTTCCCAAGTATGTTATTCGATTGTTATAATATTTAACTATAAATTGGTATCGGTAAAGATAATAAATCGCATTGAATGAGTCGATCACAACATCTATTGGATTTTTTGTTAAGATGATATCAATTACTTGATCGTTTGTTTTGATGTATCTAATCATATTATTCATATAGTCTGCGACATAAATATGCGAGTCTGAATTTACAGCAATTCCTTTACCACAATTTCCTAAATTTGTATTGACAGCGTGGATTGTTAAGTTGTTGTGCACTAAATCGAATGACCTGACTGTATTATCAAAACAACTAACATACAAAACTGAAGACTTTAATGCCATTTTTCTTGGTCCATTGACGCTTAGCTCGGGAGAGACTATTCGGTACATTTCACAATCGTGTTTGTTTATTCTTCTTATGCAAGACATGCAGAGCAAAACTTCAATAGTGTCGGTCCCAGCACCGGACATCGGCTTGTTGACAAGTTTGTTTGGCAATTAAGAAGTTAAGAAATATCGCATTGATTTGATTGAACCCATCTTTTGCAGTTACCCACTGCTTATTCACGCATCTATTCTGACAGTTCTGTACGATTTACCGGTACTTTTGGCGATCGCATCGGACGCACACACGCTGGTACTTACGCCATCGTTTGAGATAAACACCTGTCTCTTTAGGTCGATTTATATTTCCATTATTCACACCAATAATGAGGCATTACGTTTCGTTGACACTAATTATATTATTGGTTGAATCATTCTGTATTAGCTGGTCTTTCCAAGTTAGCATAAAGCAAGCCGCGCTTAATCACTATAAACACCAACCATTATCATCAATAATTACACTAGCAGCTGTAGCGCCGCAATTAGTAGACGTTAATGCCTATCCTGATTCGAGAAGAAGATTGACAGAATGTAAAGTTAAGGTAACCAGCAATATCGAGAAGGATATTATAAATGTAAAAAGTCTGAAAGCATCAATTGTTGATATGGAAACGGAAAGTTCACAATCAAATTTTTGGGACAATCAAGAAAAAGCACAAGAATTATTGACAGAATTAAATAGAGTTAAGGCCATGGTCGCAAGAGTTGAATTGTGGCAATCTAATGTAGAAGATGCCGAAATGCTATTGGATTTATCATTAGAAGACCCAAAAGATAGTGAAAATTACTTGAAAGAATGTGTTTTATTGTTGAATAAACTCGAGAAAGATTTAGATTCATTTGAAGTTCAAAGGTTATTGAACGGTAAATATGATAAATGTGGTTGTACATTGTGTATTCAAAGTGGCGCAGGTGGCACAGAAGCCCAAGATTGGGCTGGAATGTTGCTAAGAATGTATAAAAGGTTCGCTGAAAGAAAAGGTTTCCAGATTACAACTGTTGAGGAAATGTCAGCGGATTTTGGTATAAAAAGTTGTGAAATTAGAATTGAAGGACCGTTTGCCTACGGTTTATTGAGTGGGGAGAAGGGAACGCATCGTCTAGTGCGCATTTCTCCCTTTAATGCGCAAGGAAAACGCCAAACTTCATTTGCGGGCGTAGAAACCTGGCCAATTTTAGAAGAAAAAGAAACAGAAGTCATTGAAATACCAGAAAAAGATATGGAAATAACAACAATGAGATCAGGCGGCGCTGGCGGCCAGAATGTTAATAAAGTAGAAACTGCCGTGCGGATTGTGCATAAGCCTACGGGCATAATGATAAAGTGCAGCACCGAGCGAAGTCAGTTGCTTAATAGAGCAGAGGCATTGAAAAGATTGAAAGAAAAATTGACCGCAATCGCTCAAGACCAGGCACTGGAGGACTTCAACGCCATCAAAGGCGACCTGGTCGAGGCGACATTTGGTCAGCAAATAAGAAATTATGTGTTTGCACCCTATAAAATGGTCAAAGATACACGCACCGGATACGAGACTTCGCAAGTCCAAGATGTTATGGACGGCGACTTGGATGACTTCATTAATTCTTACTTGCGCGGCGGCAAACAAAACTCAAAGGTTGGTGGTAAAATAGAAGACGACGAGTGAAGAATATACTATACTATTACATCTATACATGATATTGACGTGTTGGCTACGATTCTACTAGTCGTGTAACGGACTGCGAACCATGTCATCATTGCCGCAAGTTTGCAAAAACGACTCGATTTCCTCCATTGTGATTTTGTCGCTATGCGCGAATGCGCCTCTAGTGCTGTTGAGTAGAGGTAGTACATCATCCTTGTAACAAATTATATTTTTTGCTGTTAATATTTCTAACATTAACTTATCTGTGGTGATGCCATCTGGATATCGCTTCATTAATTTTGGTAAATTACTTTGCACTTTATCAATCCATTTGGTACAATTTTTATCATATTTTTCTATGTGGGCATCGGATGCTTCTCGCCATTGGTCCCAGATATTATTGAAGGAAACAGCGAATATTAGTACGACAGAGTATAAGAAAAATATTCCGAATAATCTGGACTTTTCTTGAAGCGGAGTAATATCTCCATAACCAGTGGTCGTCATGGTAACAACTAGCCAATATACGGTACGCAAATATGTCCAACCTTCATTATTCATCATAAACAAGGTGCCAACAATACTTATCCAAATTATTCCAAGTAGTGACGAACAAGTCTTATATAAGCGCAAATCTTTTGCCTTTACATCAGATCGTTTTATATTCATGTATCCCAACAAAAAATACAACAACTCTTCTTGTGCACCCAATAAGACAGTTTTAGCGAATTCATTCACTGTGTAGATGACAAAAGTTGTTCCAAGTAATATTAGAAATATAGTAAAAACTCTTGATTTATCAGTTGAGGGATGCAGATAACCGTATCCTACAGTGGTTGTTGTAACGGTGACAAAGTACACGGAGTCAATTGGAGTCCAACCTTCATTTTTCACGTAGAAAGAAGCTGCCACAGCGTTATATATAATGAATATGATCAGTTTTAGGGCGACATGATATTGACGGATAAATAAGTATACTTCATCAATTAAGGGCTTTGCTTCAGAAGCAGGCACAGCTGCATTATCAGCATCAATGATGATATGATGGTCATCCCGCGCAGACATAGGTGCCACTTTGATTCTAACTAAAAGGCAGGCAAAAAAAGTAATTTAAAAAGGAAAGTGGTACCGACACCTACTAGGTGAAGATACAAGTGTAATAGAAACGTTGATACTTTTCGTGCCATCAGTACAACACTTGTGTAATGCAGCTGACCACAATTTAAAAGTCGATAAATGGAGTGATAGATGTAGAAATCAAAGTGAAGAGACATAATTAGTAATCGGCATAAACAATGAACACATTAAATACAAACTCGTACAACTTACTACAAAAATGCGTTAAAATCTCGGGAAATTGCTCGGAGGATTGAATATTATGTTTTCATTATTCTTACTTTCGGTGCTGAACTGATTGGTTAAAAGTGGTATAAAGACGTCATCCGAAACTGGAGTTGATATATACATTTGTAGCACCGATGCAATTTTAACAGCTAAAATATGTTTACATATAATTGGATCAACCGTATTTTTTGCTTGTTCATAATAACTGGCACAAGAGCAATAATTATTAATACAAACGTATTCTTTATAATCTTTGCCTCTACCTGAACCTGGAACAACCCAAAATATTCGATTTGATGATAAACTTTTATATAACTTAATCTTATAATACTCATCTTCTACAATGTCCAAAGCATTTTCCAAAAGCTTTAAGTTGTCGGTCAATATAAAATGTAGTGCTTTTAAAAACTTTTCTTCATTTGAAGATGCTATATTATTTCCTTTTGATGGTGATATTTTTTGTACATCTAATTCACTTACATCAACACTATCATCCTTATCATCAAACTCTTTCATAAAGGATGCAACGGCAGTATTTAGAAGCTTTATCTGCAAAAGGGTCAGTCGATTAGGACTCACATAATCTCCCGACTTGTGCGACGAATGACTTTGCATCTTAGACGCGACACAATTGCTAGTGATCTGATGACTGCACTTGCACCCGAATAGGAATAGGATCGGTTAAATCGTGCAACCTATCTGTGACAAACCGTGGGAATAACTTCACTTTTCTATGCAAAAAAATTTCTGAAAGGAATGCGGCCTTTTTTGAAATTTTGATGAAAAAAGATCAAAAACGAGACGAAGAAGAAGAAAGAATGTCCGAAGTTGGCGGCGATAGTGCGGAATGTTGGCACATATTATGTCATGTTCATGGAAAGCAATTTAATATTTCATGCGGTGATGCATTGCAAAGAGTAAAATGGCTTGGTCATGTAGCAATTGCCCGTTGGGATGAGGAGAACCAACAAGGTTGGAAGCGACTAGGTGTTCCAACTATCATCAGACATAAAGCCAAAGATGGCGTTGAATTAGAATTAGGCGCAACTATAAAAGATGTGCTACAAAATGGCGATCAGCTTTTTATCACAACTTCATTACAACCACATGAAACCAAATAAATTATGGATACAATGGTTATTTAACGTGCAAATGGGAAGCAAATTATAGACATAAATAGGTGTTTACTCTGGATTATTTGTATAGTGTTTATATATATTATTAAATGTAAAGTTCATCAAAATTTGTAGTAGAAAATATACGATCGTTCCAATTTTGAAACAAGTTTTTCCTTAACTATTAATGTCAGCAAGAGCTACCATAGAAACCACACTTTGTGACATGATAATTGACCTCTCAAAAGGTAAATACGACACGCTCCGTGATTCATTATCGTTGTTAAAATCTATACATTAGACGCGTGAAATCCCTAATGTCGGTACTTCTTTCGAGATTTTTTCATGAAAAATAGAGGAAAACAAGGTAGAAATCAACTGGTTTAACTTTACAACTCTACGTGGTGACACAGAGTATGTTTGTCAGACCAAGCACTTCGTTATCCGCATATTCTACATCATCACTTGCGACTACAGGAGACCCAGCAACTACAAAACCAGTTCGGGAAGATAATGGCGAAGACGGGCTGATCTATCCACCTTCCAGGAATAACGTCTTACCTATTCATGAATACAAAGAGGCAATATTATACGGCGTTGAGGCGCATCATGTTTTGATATTAGCATCTGAAACAGGGACTGGTAAAAGCACCCAACTACCACAATATCTGCATGAAAGTGGATGGTCATTTCAAAATACCAAGAAAATTTTATGCACCCAACCTCGCAGAATGGCAGCAGTAACTGTCGCATCTAAAGTTGCAAGTGAAATGAATGTGAAAGTAGGCGACATCGTTGGTTATTCTATAAGGTTTGATAACAAAATATCTGAAAATACTGTAATAAAATATTGTACGGATGGGATATTACTTAATGAAATAATGTTTGATCCCTTGTTGTCAACATACAGTGTAATTATCATAGACGAAGCGCATGAAAGATCATTACACAGTGACATTTTGCTTGGTTTATTAAAAAAAATTCAGATGAAGCGTACTGACTTGAAGTTAGTAATAACATCAGCCACACTTAACATCGATGCTTTGTACAATTTTTTCAAGACAAATAGCAACAAAGTAGGCGTTTTAAGCGTTAAAGCGAACAGGCCGTATAAAGTAGACATTCACTACTTGAAAGAGCCCTGTAACAACTATATTAAATGTGCAATTGATACCGTGATGAACATTCACCAGTTCGAAGAGAGAGGCGACATCATCGTGTTCATCCCAGGTAGCGAAGAGATAGACACAGCTATCGAGATTCTGAAGTCATACGACAACAACAGCTCTTTGTACAACAGCATGTATGTCTTGCCATTATACAGCTCATTGCCGCACAAGTTACAGATGAGAGTGTTCGAAACCACTCCTGTTGGTATGCGGAAAGTTATTTTCACTACGAATATAGCCGAAACCTCCGTCACAATCCAAGGCATCAAGTATGTGGTTGACTGCGGCTTCACGAAGTTATCTTACTTCAATAACTACAATGGTATTAATTCTCTCATCACCTGTGCCATAAGCAAGTCATCTGCACTCCAACGAAGTGGCAGAGCGGGGCGAGTAGGGAATGGTAAGTGCTATCGACTCTACACCGAGTTAGAGTTCAACAAAATGCAAGACTATACTCCTCCCGAGATGGTCAGATGCGACGTTATTGGCATCATGCTGAAGTTGAAGTTACTAGGGATACACAACATACTGCAATTTCAATTTCCAACCGTTCCAACGGTCGATAGTATGGTGTACTCCTTGGAGGTGCTATACTCGCTGCAAGCAATCGATGATAGCTGCAACATCACAAAAGTTGGCGAGTATATATCCCTGATGCCTATCGAGCCGCGACTGGCCAAGTCGTTGTTGGACAGCGTAAAAATGAATTGTCACAATGAAATGGTGACGATAGCGGCGATGTGCGCGGTGGATTACCCGTTTATCAACTCAAAATATATCAACATTGAAAGCGTCACTAATAAGAGCGAGTACCTGCTAGAATGCATCGGGCGGTTCGTGCAGAATGAAGGCGACCACCTCACTCTTCTGGCTATATACAACGAATACGTCAAGAATGGCTGCGACTCCAAGTGGTGCGACACAAACTGCTTGCAATCCAAGGTTTTGATGAAGGCGGTGGAGATACGCAAGCATCTGATCCAAATGTTGCGGTGCGTGAACGAATTCCACCACTTATCCTTCGACAACGGCGCGCAGGCAGGCGTGGACAGCGTCAGCATCAGAAAATGCTTGATTTCGGGCTACTTCTCCAATGTCGCCGAGTTAAAAAGCGACGGGAAATACTACACATTCAAAGGCAATACATGCGTGCACGTGCACCACACTTCCGTGTTCCACCGCTTCATCGGAATACTACCGCAGTGGGTGCTCTACAATGAAATCATCCACACGAAGGAGATTTACATGCGGGACGTCGTGCACATACTGCCTAACTGGCTCATCGAAGTCAGTCCTTTCTACTATGAACTCAAGAAATAAGTGTTTATTCACTGTAATTATGTATACAACAAGTGTATGATTTAATTCTTAGTTGTCGCATAAGCTCTGGCCTTGGAGGTGTACGCAGGTCGCGCTGATTGAGTCCAACTTTCTTGTAAATTGATCTCTTTACCAAGTCGTTGGAAGGAATCAACTTGGATAATTATTTCTCTCGCGGCTTCAGCAACATCAATAACCTTTTGCTCCTGTTCGGTTGGCTTTCTCTTCTCCTTGCGGACTTGCGCTAATATTTTATCCGCCGCAATCACCTTTGGCAAAGTATCATTGATCAATGCAACACGATCTTGTAGATCCTTGGACACATACAGATCCGAGGATAATTGGGTGCGCACAGCGGAGTCAGTAGTTATCGCCGCCGAAACCTTTCTTACCAAATTATCTCCAGGTCGACGGTAGCACTTACCAGTTGGGAAGGTCAACGACTTCATTAAGAATCCCAATCCCGGTATCGAGAAGTTGTCGAACATTAGGAAAAATGCCTCTTCTGCATCGTGCAAGATGTTCATCATCGCGTAGTCCATCATGGCATCGGCGCCAGCAACAGGGTACTTGTGGTAGTACCATAACACGGCATATCCGAGGTATAAGTTGGATAAAATATCCGCAAAGCGACCGGATGTAAACTCAGCAAACTTCAGTTGGCCACCCATTGTCAAGGCGAAGTCAGAGCATAAAGCAAAGTTTGCAGTTAGACGACCCAACTGAGATTCATAGTAACTGATAGGATCAGAGCCGCGGGAACGCGAGCGGAACAACGCAGATCCCACAGAGCGACTTGTGTTGGACAGCGCGTGCCCGATGATGCTGGTCAGCGCGTTGTTGAACCCTTTCATGTCATCTCCCTTTTCAATAGCTTTGATTATGTGCAATAAGTGAGGATGGGAGCGGGTTAATCCCTGGCCGTATTGAATCAGACTTCTAGTAAGGATGTTTGCACCTACAGAGCAGGAAAGAAGTAAGAAATAAGCTGGAAGGAGAGAAATTAGAGTGTACCTTCAACAGTGATTGCAATTGGCACAGCAGAGTACGCATTTGCCAAGAAGTTGTTTGGTCCGTTGCAAATACCAGCGCCGCCTAAAACGTCCATTCCATCATTAACAACGGTTCTCATCCTTGAGGTCATTTGCTGCTTCATAATCGCCGAGATAACGGCAGGTTGCTCGTGTTTATTAAGCATGGAGTTAGTCAACAGTTGCGCTGCTTGCATGATGTAAGCGTTCCCTCCTATTCTAGCAAGAGCTTCTTGAACACCTTCTAACTCGGCGATTGGGACTTTAAATTGTTTACGAATGCGGGCATATGCACCAACAGTACTAGCAACGCCTTTTGCAGCAGCAACAGATAATGCAGGTAGTGAGATAGCGCGACCTTCAGCTAAGCAGTCCATCAACATATTCCAACCGAAACCAGCCCTAGGTTGGCCTCCCAGTAAGTCACTCATCGGGATAAAGACGTTTTCACCCTCGACTGTTCCGTTCATGAACGAGGCACTCAGAGGATCGTGTCGGTTACCGATGCGCATACCAGGGTGTCCTTTTTTCAATAATGCGATTGTGATGCCTTCATTACCGACACCTTTTAATAATTTTTGTGGATCTTTCAAGTTGAATGCTAATCCCACCACGCCTGCAACTGGAGCTAAAGTGATGTATCTTTTCTTGAAGGTGGCATTAACACCTAAAACACCATCCTTTTCAACTACAATTCCTGTGTCTCGCATGGATGCTGCATCAGAACCACTAGCAGGACCAGTTAAACCGAAACAAGGTATAATTTCACCACTTGCAAGTCTAGGTAAATAATAATTTTTTTGGTCTTCAGTTCCATAACGCATTAATAGTTCACCTGGGCCTAAGGAGTTAGGAACCATGACAGTAACAGCGGTTGAACCAGATCGAGATGCTAACTTTGTAACAACTTGTGAGTGACCATGTGCAGTAAAGCCTAAGCCACCATAAGCTTTAGGAATAATCATACCAAAGAAACCTTTTTCTTTAATAAATTGCCAAACATTCTCTGGTAAATCCCGATCACGCAACACTTGATAATCATTAATCATGTCACATAATTGAGTAACTGGACCATCCATAAATGCTTGTTCTTCTGCCGACAATTTTACATCATACTTGGTTAATAACTTCTTCAATGATGCTGAGCCAGCGAATAAATCACCGTCAAATCCCACTGTTCCTGCATTCAATGCTGCAGCCTCAGTAGCACTAATTTTAGGCATAATTTTTTTAGCTAAATCATATCCAGCTTTGATATATGGTCTCTTTTGCACCAAAGTTACCGCGGTTTTCGCGGTCTTTGTACTAACGCGAAGCATTTCTTTTTCTTCTTCCTGGAGTCTAGTCAAAGATTCTGGTGTTCTTCTCAACAGTCCGGAACTTCAAGTGCGTAGAATTTTTTTATTTACATTATTGATTACTAATAATATTATACACCATCTGAATTAACGAGTCCATTGGGATGCTTGAACTGGGCTTTGCACTTCTACTGTGACATCGCCGTATACACTAGTAACACAAGACAATCGGTATGTTTCTGGATTCTCTCGCAATACAGCCTCTTCATCTAGTGCTCTTCGACTGCAATTATTATTTCCCTTCATTACATCTACTATACACGTACCACATCTTTGTTTACCATTACAATTGGTCCATCTAGTTAAGGAACGATAAACATTTACTCCATTTCCAACTAGTAAACGGCGTAAATTTGTACCACCAGGACATTGAATTTTTATATCAGGTTTGCCCTTTTGAACAACCGTGACTGTTACTGTTGTATCTTGTGGCTCCGATACGGGACCACCTAATAATTCTTCTTTAGTACCTCTAAAAAATGTGTAATTCAACATTTTACCCTCATTGTTTAAGGCAGAAATGACATAATCAAAATCTTTGGCAATAGTGCTAGTATTACCAAACCCAATAATATAATCACCTTTTTGAATCAATCCTGTGCTTGCAGCTGCACCATCAGGCTCTAAATCTAATACATATATCCAACTAAAACTCAAATCAGATCCCCATGAAATACCCGCACGTTTCGGCAATTCAATAGTATAAGCAAAACCTTCTGCTTTATCCTCTGCACTATTTACTGGTTCTGGATTCCAATTCTTTTTAGCTCGCAAAATAGAATTTACTACTGGAAATCCATGACTTTTTAATTGACGAAGTTGAAACGAATGAATACAACACAGCATAAGGAAACCTGCTATTGTCAAAAAGAGTATTGACATCATTTCTCTTCTTTATTAATTAGGAAAAGATTCGCGAAAATGATTTCTAAATTTGAACGAAGGAAAGAATTTTGCAGCAACTTGATATGCGAAATTTTCGCAGCGAAAAATGCTCACTAGCAATTCCACACCAGGTCTTCCGGCTATGTTCTCTCTCATCAGAGAAGAAGGACATTTGCGCAGATTCAGCTCCCAATCCATCGAAGCATCCAATTTTCCCTGCCTTTAACTTTCCTTTTCTATTTAATCTGTAATATAATTCGGCGATAGGTCCGCTTTGTCCTGCCTAGTCATTCGGGCATTTTTCTGCAACTTTCCAAGCTGAGTAGTTGTGATAAAGGTAGCACATCCACATTCCAGTGGCACTCGGCATACTTGGTGGACAGCATATCGACTAAAGAATTTACCAAAAATGCACTGGCTACTGATTTTGATGTCGATTGGTGCAGCTAATGCGTTCCAACTTGCCATGTCCAGCGTTCCCGTAACAGTACAAGTAGCAGATAAGCTCATTTCAAGTGTATTTGCAATCAAACCGTTATTCAAGCTAGCAGCAAAAGGTGCTAGACAAAAAATTATACAACAAGGTTTGAGTATCGGTGTTGATTGGGATAAGTCAAGAGAGATTTTACAAAGTAATATGGATGTAATAGGGAGTGAATATGATAAATTGACGAACAAAAACATTGTATATCCTGATTATTACTTGAAGGAATTCCATGCATATGAGAATGGGAATTTAAATTGGCAAGCCGCATTCGAGGTTGAATCAGCAGCATTGACGGTGCACTCGCCAATATTTGTTGCAAAAGGAGACGCTCTTCAGTACAATGGTGATTATCAATTACGTGACAATTTTCATAAGAACATGAAACAAATTTTCAAAAAAGATGATTTCAAACCAAAAAAAATATTGGTACTCACTCATACTCACTCATAATCATTCATACTCATTCATACGCACTCATACTCATTCACTCGCACTCATTAGGATATAGGGTGCTCAACTGGACTATCGACGATGAAACTGCTTGATAGCTTCCCAGAGGCTGAGATCATAGGCATGGACCTCTCACCACATATGCTTGCAGTAGCCAAATTTAATCTTTTGACCAATTTATCTGCTCGTAAATCCATCAGCTATATCCACGGTCTCGGTGAAGATACGTCACTAGGTAAGGGTGATGTCAATTTAGTTACAGCATGCCTTGTTGCCCACGAATTACCGGATTTTATAACAAAACAAGTGTTGACTGAAGCGTACAAAATTCTTCCCAGCGGAGGCGCGTTCAGTCTCATGGATATTAATCCAAAGTCAATATTCTTCCAGAAATTTGCGTCAAATCCATTTGCGTTTGCTGCTTTTAAATCAACAGAACCTTGGATACAAAGTTATGTCAAGCTAGATTTAGAGCAAGCCTTGGAGGAAACAGGATTCAGGTACACCATCACACAGACAATCTCAATTCACACTCTCACTCACTGCTTCTTTAGTAAAATTCAAGTATTAGAAAACTCACCTAGACACAGAACTGTGGTGGCGTACAAATGACGAAGACCGTCGCTACAAACTGTAACTAATATATGTTTTATGTAATTCTCCTCTCGGTACGGTACAGCCACCGGTACTCTCTCAAATTCGTTTCGGCGATCGATATAGTAAGGAGAGCAGTGATGGCGGAAGAAAACATAGTATTATTTGGCGATTCGCCTGCAGCTGATGGCCAGAATGAGGTCAAGACATTTAAAATCGACAAAGAGTATTGGTCGAAGCATAAGCGATCGAAATTATTCGGACTGGCTAATCGTTCGGATGGTATTGATTGCAATGCGCGTGACGACCGTGACTTGGTGAATCGCATGGCACCAACATGGAAGATGAATAATGAAAACGGTAAATTATATGGTCGATTGCGTATTAAACCATTCGGATCATTACAGTATATTCCTGGACCTGAATATGATCCAGTTAAGTTAGAGACTTTACACAAACACGAACATTCACCTGAACCTATTCTCTCTTTTCGGCGTAATAAAGACGAAGAAGGGAAAACTGGACCTATTTCACCAATATTAGCGAAATCTATATTAGACTATGACTTGCCATTATTTGAAACGAATAAAAAGAAGAGCAGTGATGAACAGGACATCCTGACTCCAGGACAATTAGTCACCAAACTGAAAGATTTAAGGACGAGTAACATAGGACCTGGTACATATAACCAGCGAACAGAGTATACCACAGTATTCCCAACATCATCTCGAGTTATATTACCAAAAAAAAAGAGTACAACAACACCGAGGAAAAAACTAGATTTACGAACTATAAAAATAAACAACGGAGACACGCCCGGTGTTGGGAGGTATGATTTAGTGAACGATCCGCGGAAAATATCAAAGTCCGTGACTATAGGTGAAAGAAGGAAGCTGAACAAAGCCGAGTCCATCGCACCGGCATCGACCAAGTATCATCCTGAAATATCCTACCCATTTCCAGGACTCGCAGTTGTGACGCCAAATCAGCCTCCAGTCCCAAGAAACGACCCAATCCCTGATTTAGTGCCCCGATCCAAAGTGAACGAAAGAATATGGAAGACATACGCCTCCTCGTACTCGTATCCCAAGAAGAGATCCGTTTCCTTCGGCTACAAAAGGACGTTTACGAAGACCGAAATACTATGAGTAACTCTTTTATTATACACCTACACACTGGCTACAACGTATATTCATGCATCATTATTCTGTATTTAATGTGATTTATTTCTTTTTATTCCTTTTAATTCTTAAGTGGTTAGCGTACTGCAAATCTAACGGTCCCATGGTCAAGGTGCCAGCTTGCTCCATTTCCTTGTACCAACGGCAAACATGGAATACTTCTCGATTGATCGGAGCCGTTCCAACTAAAAACTTCTTTAACAAATCCCTTCTTCCAGACCAAGAAACCGTGTTGGATCTCTCACCTAACTCAAAATAGTAAAATCGCACCGTTTCAGGTCGCACGTCATTGAGGACGCGATGCAGCGAGCCGTACAACGATACCAGCAAGACATCCGTGCGAGGATCCTCCCGAATTTGTTCACCATTTTCCAGCGACCCTAACTCCAACAATGAGACCAACAGAATGCGACCATCGACATATTTCAAGCTAATATTGTACTCGAAGGACGGCTTCAACGGATTGAAGACGTTCAACCAACCGAGCCGCGACACGATATCGTTTTGCGCTTTCTTGGAAATACTGCGCAGCAAGTAATCAAAATTATGCAAATCCCATATTCGGTTAAAGAATAAAACCGCAATTCTACTCTGCGTCGTGGGATCGTCGACGAAGCAGTCCATGATGCTCAGCACATGGGACACCTTGAAGTAGTACTTCACGGAGGCTATTTGCAAGTCAGTAAGTATGTACAAACTCTCCGACCTAGTGATTTTCTTCCGCAAGGTCAGCCCCATCTTCTCCATGAATGCGTACAGCTTGTCCTCGCTGATGGGACTGTCTCCAGCAACGGGGGTTTGGGGCGCGCTAAAGCTCTGCCTGGTCGCATTATGCTCACTATTTTCATTAATTTCATCTAAAGTATCATTTTCTTCATACTCAACTTGTTCTGCAACAGACGACGCGGCGTGGACCTGCGAGTTGGGACGGGACGTAGACACATAATCAAACTCTAGGATTCCTTTCGAGGGCATATTTTCAACGAACTCTTGATCCAACACAAACTCATGCATACCGTTGTGGTCGTACATGACCTCATTGCGGAAATTGTTCCAATTACCCTTTTGACTGGTGTCCCCGCGCTTGGAGTGCAAGCGACTATACTCACTTTCTTTGTTGTTTATTGCAACTAATTGTAGTAATAAGGACCGAAGCTCTGGCTTTTGCAAGTCGATGCGCCAGTGCGCGGTTGGGTTCTTCCAAGTCAGCTTGAAGCACTCGAAAGACATGGCATACAACAGGTCCTTGCGCTCGGTGTCGTCTAAATTATGATATAAAAAATCAAACTTATTCTCGGAGTCGACGAGTCTACTCCAAACTCCCTTGAAGATGTCTAGCTTGGTGATGCCGCCGAAGCCGATGATGCGCATGTTGATGAACTTGTCCATCAGAGCTTGTATTTGAGTGGTTGTGAAGTAGGCATCTTTGCAAATCAGTTGAATCCAGTTGCGACGATCAGAGTCTGATCTGGCGTATATGAGTATGAGCTGCAAAGTGTTCAATGCTTGCTCACTAATGACCATTGATAAGGTTGGGATTGAGATAGAGTGAGCGAAGGTACACGTGATGATACCCGACTTGGGAGGGATCCATTTAGTGGTCTTTTCTCTTAGACACAACTCGTTGTTGTGCAACCGCAAGTTAATAGGAGTGTCAGCGCTTTTAGCGTCACTCTGGTACGTGACGTGACCGAACCCGCAGTGATCTGGGTCGTATTCTGCCATGCTAATCAGCTCATGCAATACCGAGGCGTTATACGGTTCCTCCAAGTTCAAGGTATATGGCGAGTCGACTGACGGGTTTGAATGGTTAAACACGTTGTAGTCAACACGGTAAGTGCAGCTGCGCATCATAACGAAGCACTTTAAACCACGTAAAATAGTTCTAAAAATTGCTCGCGCCCCTGCATCGCCGACAGGATTCAGACTTAAATCCAGCTTCGCCATCGACGGATGATTGTACAAGTTCTTGGAGAAGACGAAACACGCCTGGCCGGTGATCACGTTTTGCGCCAGAATAATCTCTTTCAACACGTGATTCGTATCCAAACACGCCGCTAGTTTCTGTCCGCCTTGGTCTGTGACTTGGTTCACTGACAGATTGAGATGCACCAAAGACTTATTAACAAACAAAGCATTTGCTATGTGACTTGCGCCACCACCACCGCAGTCATTCCACGACAAATCAAGGTGCACAAGTCGACAAGATGGGGCACTCAACAACCCTTCCAGGTACCTGCAGCCATCCGAGCTTATCTTGTTGTATGTCAAGACTAGTTTCTGCAGTGTATTGCTTCCGAACTCTAGGGCACTACACAGCCGCTGCATGTCGGTGCAACATATGCCACACTTTGACAAGTTTAAGTCGTGTAAGCTGTTTGATTTGGACTTCAAAAGCATCGCTAGAGCTACCACACCGTCACCACTGATGGAGTTCTGCGACAAGTCCAGCACTTCCAACGAGTTGTAACAGACATTGGATATGATGGTTTTGATCGACTGGTCTGTCAACCTGTTGTTCCTCAATATGAGAGTCGACAGGTTGTTCAATTGCTTCAAGGCTTTGCCAAAGCAGTCGCCTTGAATATCGCCGATGCCATAGTTGTTGATATCTATCACTATGCTTCCATCTGCTTCAGGTCTACGCTTGAAAAACGACTCAGGGATTATTCCCTTCTCTAGTTGGTTTAGTAGCAGCATGTCTTGCGCAATTCTTCTCTTATTTACTTGCGCCGAAACAGTAGAAGGACGATTTGAAGAGACGGATGGCTCCAATAATTCCTCGTCGAATGACTGCATGTCAACTGACAGCGAACTGAACGCATCGTTGACGTCTTTGTCTTTTATGATATTCTCGGCATAAAACGGGTCTTGGTCCACGACATCGCGCATGTCATACCCAATGCTTGCACTGCGAATCGTCTGCTTGACTCTGGCCAGTTCTTCCAAGTTAGATGACTTGTTCGACTTGCCTGTGGAGCGAAACGACTTGCCAATCACCTCATTGACCGCAGAGTCGAAGCTGAACTGACGACAGCTTTCATCAAGTGGGACCTTGGGGCTACCAGTCCCAGAGTCATACTCGGAATGCAATTTTGATCTATTTTCATGCTTAATATCGTAGTATAGCAAGCCCTGCAAGTGGTGCATGCTGTCGTCACCTAACATGTTCTTCACTTTCTTGAATTCATTATGAAATATTTCCTCTTCTTTAGGAATCTCTAATTTTAACGACGAGTGCTTGTTGCTGTGGTTTTCAGCTGAATTCTTCTTCTTCAAATCCCAGTATAAGAGATCGGCAGAACCTTGGAATTTTTTCATTAAAGATTCCAATTTTAAACCTTTTTGACTGAAGCGTTTACCGATATCAGGGATATCCGACGACTCCCGCGCTTTCCGCTCAGCTTCCAACTTCTCGTTTTCAATCCGTTCGAAGTATTTAGTTTGCAACTTTTTTCGCAGTATTTTTTCTCCGTCAGTGTTTATTTGCTCCAATATTGACACCTCAGACGACACAGGTTGCTTACTTTCGGTTAGGTCCAGGGTCCAAGAAGGCAGTTCTTCTTTGAAATATTTCTCGTTTTCAGAGATCTTTGTTTCCTGCAAGTCATCGATACTACTATAAGAAGCTGACCGAAACGACGGTTTCTGGACCAAGTTTTTCTGACTTTTATCGAATTCTAGGTACTGAATACTTGGATAAAACATTTCTTCAAGTGGTCTCTCGAACTGCGATTTCCAAATTACATTACTCTTAATCTGCTTATTTTTACTTTTACCCATCATCTTAATATCACCTTTTATTTCTTTACTATACGAAAAATTGGGTTGTGCTTCCTCAATTTCTCCTTCATCTCGAATATTAAACTTCTGTTCTCTTTTTAACACCTTTTTTTTATCCCCTACAATTTGAGCACGCCGTGATGGCACTTTACTAGTGTCTACAGTTAATTGCGCCTTTGTTACAGCTGTCAAAATTGCATTATTATCAACAATATTACGAGTTTTTACTTCACTAATGCGCCTACGCTGACTAATAAGTGGCGAACCAATGTCTTGATCAGTACTTGTCCCTTCTGTACCTGATACCACTACTTTCTCAGTCGCGGGAGCAGATTCTGCAGTTGAATTAAGCAATGCCGAACCAATATTACTACTTCTTCTATTCCTAGTTGCCATTTCAACAGATGATAGAAAAGTTCCCACTCAGTTTACTGCACTTATAAGCACAGTATCTCAGTGATTTAAACCTATCGGTCAAGGTCAAAACATCAAATTACAAAACGATGCCGGTACATCACCGGTACCCTCCATGCACGTGCACCATGTAATATTAAATGGAAATGAAATTTTGTGCGCGCGGTAAGCCATTTTAAGTCGTAGATCAGCGTGTTAATTTGCTGATTGCAGTCTCTTCGACTATTTTGACGGTTTTTTATCAGATCCGGTACCGTGAAGTGTAAAGATCCAGACAAGGAAGAATTAATGAAAAGAGAGTGACATGGAGCACTTCCTGGACTTAACACAAAGTAGCTATGCGCATACAGGCAAAGATGAACACGACTTTTATTCAAATGATGCTAGTAATACATTTTCCAACAACCATCATCAGCAAGAGGAATCTGAATCCGGGTTAGAGTTGGTCGATGATCCAATTTACGATTCATCACAGGACACGAAGGATAGCGCAGAGTCAGACGGGCGTGTAACTGCTTCAAAAAACAGCGATGGATGTAGTGAAGAAGGGACATTGTTTAGCGATGGAACAGAGGTCACAGATGCTGAAACAAAAGCAAATGAATTGGAAGAAGAGATTGATGAATTGCTTTTCGAGGGTCAAAAATGCTCATTTGAAATGAAAGATATTTACAAATCACTACATCAAACAGAAGAAAATGAGAGTAGTGGACAGGTTATTATTGAATCGTCAAGTGATTTAGCAGTGAAACTGAATAGAATTTCTTGGATCAAATTGAGAATACTGAAATTTTCCGAGGCATTATCTATATTACTGTACATTATTACAATAGTTGTAGCATCAGAAGATTTAGGTAAAGGCCAACTAATTGCAGATACAATGAAAGACGATCCCTGGAATCAAGTTATTATGAATGATCAGTCAATGAACGTCTTCGACCTTAATAATAATGTGCGGATTCTTGGCATTTACATTATAACACTAAGTATTGTGCAAATTTTCACCACTATATTTGAGCTACCACTGCTTATGCAAGCAATAAGAATTTCCCCGAATAGTTCAATCCAAAAATATGCTATTAACATAATCATCGGAATTCTTTTGAATCAACTTTCTCATTCCGGCGCGGTAGTGGCCAAATATTTGATGATATTCGACGCGTTGATATTTATAGTTGAGTACTTCGGGATTGATGCTTGAGTGCGTGTGTGATGCGTGCAGAAATTGCCATGATTTCTTATGTGTAGTTGATTGTTATCTTCGCCAATGGTGTTTTACTTTCTAACTTAAGCATTTTTTGTATGTTTGCAACTTCTTTAACACCATCCAACTCTTCACTGCATGTTTGCACCATCAACGTCCTATGGTCACTCACTAGGTTGCAGACAGCCGCTCCTTTCACACTATCAAACTTACAAGTTTTGGTGTCACCAAAATCTACTATCGACTGCTTCCACCGCAACAGTTGTAGGTACGACCTATCCTCCGACGCGTTACCGCGACCACCCAACTCATACCAATCCTCCTGTTTCCTGCCAGTTAGATAGCTATTCAGCTCCTGCTTCGACACTTTCATATCTTTCGCTTTGATTAAGTCGAAAGTTGTTATGATAATGTCGTAGTAGAGTAGCGACAGTCCTGTGGTGCCCTTTAGTCTGCGAGACTTCAGCGTCTCTGCATTGTAAACGAGTAACCTGTTGGATAAGTGCGATCTGACCACATTCGCCCAGGCGTCGATTTTTGCTTTCGTTGTGATTATTATCAGCCCGCCCAAATTCATCAAGTTGCCACTTCTTGTGTGCTCACTTCTATTAAAATACTCCAACAATGTTTCTTTAATGAATTCATCAGTAGGCACCGAGTAACGCACATAAGAGGCGCCATAAAATTCATTTTGCTGAATTTTATTGACTATATTATCATATTTTGTCGTGCGAGGAGCAGGTCGTTTTCTATTGTGCAATTGTAGTGGGACCATGTTGCCAAGTGCGTTTTTATCATCACTATCCGATGCCACATCAACCATCACCTCATTATCAACAATTGAATCAGACAAATCGTTCGTCATGGCGCAGTCACCCATTTCATGAGAGTCTACTTGGAAGGACGAGGCACAAATAGGACTGAAGGAACAGTGGATCCAATTATCTGCTACCAAAAATGAATTGTTTACAGATTCAACCATCACTTTATTAGATTTTGGTGTACACTTATTTATGGCATTATTATGGAAATTCGCCACATTTGTTATGTCTTTCAGTGGAGCCTTAGACTTCTGAAAAAGTTGTAACTTACCATTTTTATTTCTACAACTATTACTGCTATCGCATTCAGACTTCTTTTCATTTAAAACTAAAACATCCAAATTTATTGGGAAATCGTCATCGATATACTTATCATCTTCATCAATTAATCGAGTAGGCGAATCAAAAGATTCTGATATATTCATTTGATTCATGACTAAACTCAAGTCATCAACATTAAGTTTATTATTCACATCATTACCTTCTTCTACTACCTTTACTTTATTAGGCTTGATTGAGATTATAAAACTCATTTCACTGCCTTCTTCGTCCTCTTCTTGGTTTTTGTCTGCTTCGAGGCAATCTAACTTTTCACAGTGAGATTTCTCATCGTGAATGACTTCTGCTTTTATAATGGCTTGCTGACCTATAATACGATTTGTTTCCAAGACTTGGCGCAAAACACCAATACCATGTAGCTGCAATAGCTCCATAAGCAAGGGATCCTTCATTTTAACCCAAATTTTACTCAGCTAGATACTTCAAATTCATTGGACCAAGTACTTCGGATTCCAACTGTCGACTCGCCGAAATTTCGGAGGCCGTCCAGAATATTTTGGATTCCTGTTGGGAAACCACTATCGAAGTCATATTCTGCCTCTAGTTTTAAGACTCAAGTAAAGGGCTTCAAGATTATCAACAATAATATATTTATAAATTGAAAATTGCAATTTTGGTGTCCTAATGCGATGTATAGCGCGCACTAGCGCCACTCTACACACAGTACGGAGATGTTTTACCTTTGGTAATAGATATAGCAACGATAATGACTCAAAATTATTACAATATGTAAGTAAGCCGATTGTAGCCAAACCTGAACCTGCATGTACGTGTATAATTGTCTATGAGTGTATCACATCACATTAATTTTCTCTTCTTAACTAGGGACAAGACTTGCAAAAAAAGTAAAAGGCACGGAAGAAGTAACCAAAGATTCAGCTGAAAGTAAACATATAGGCGACATTAAGAAAAATGTTGATTTGCATGACACCATTGGTAAGATTGAGGATGAATTGCGGGAAGAAATGGCAAAATCACTAGGTAGAACTGGTTTAAAAATGCAATTTAGCATGCAACAAATGAATGAAGCTAAGGCTTTACTTGACAAAGTATTTGCAGATGCAAGTAGCACCGACGATGATAAAACAAAAGCTGTCAAATTATTCAATGAATCGAGAGACTTTGCATATAAAACCAGAATAGAATTGATAATTCATCGCCAAAGCATTGGTCTGACTTGGAACAATGAAAGTATTGTGGAAGCAGAATTCCCAATCCCTGATAAATATTGACAATAGAATAGATTTGTATTTATGTAATTTTTACATTTGTGTTTCCGCCGGTCCGATATATCCGGTGTATCATTCATGACTCGTCTTCACAAAAAACAAGTGGTGTAGTGTCTGCGGCAGACTACAGAAATAAGGGGAAAACCTCCATAATCTGCATTCATTCTGTGAGGCGGATTCTGTTAGAGCTGCCAATATGAAAAAGTTGATTAACCCGTTCGATGATGACCAATATTCTCGAGTAAACAATAATGATGGGAACCAGCAGAGGCAATTGTTAGCTTCTATTGACGTCGTCACGAGTCCTAACTCAAGTTTCCAAGATCGAAAAAGTAGTAGTACCCGTAATGTCACAACTACCAATGAATTGGATGTAGATGAAATTGGCATATATTCATATGATAAATTGGGGGATAATAATCAAATTATTCGATGTTTAGTCGACGGAAGAGTTTACGGATTACCTAATACTAATGGGACAATATTATCAAATTACTGTGTATTCGTGTTGAATAATCATCCATTAATTTCAATAGGATGTTCGCATAGCTTAAATCCATATTCTAAATACAGCAGACTCATCGTACAAGTTTGCACATTAATGTTTTCATTGTTTATATCATTTCTATTATTGAGAAATTTCTACATGATTCCATATAATACTTGTGAGAATGGTTGCAACTCATCAACTGATGGAACTAATAGTGATGTATGTACTGGAGGAGGCAATGATGGTTTGAACATAAATGATTATAAAAATGCCTGTAATTATTACAGTCCATGGGTATTAACAGCAGTAGCCGGATTCATAATAATGATATATAGTTCATTTCTCAAATTTATTGTAACCTGTGGGTGTTTGCAAGGAAGAGATTTCTTTGAATTCAACTGCTTGGGTAAGAGATGTAAGCAAATGACTGAATGTATTGGTGGTAAGGTAATTACATTTTTTTTAGTTACGAGTATTATAGAATTTGGATGGGCAATGTACGAATGCTACGTCTACCACATTGAAATAGACATCATTAGAGCGACCATCATAAGTAAAGCTCTGGCGTATTGTTATTGGTTTGTATACACAATACCTTACTTTGCACTACGATATTTTTGGGATAAAGCAATTTTTGAAAACATGATAAAAAAAAGAATTAAAAGTAAAACTTCCATAGAAATGGTGTGATTATTGTTGTTAGTTGTATATTTTATAAACAAGTCAGAAAAACGGTACCTTTGAGAAAGAATTTTTTTGAAAGGAATTTTGTAGGAAAGGAACAGAACATGTTGCTTGTGTTGAATGCAGTTTTTCTCTGCCTAGCCCTCTGCCTGGTTGAGAGCAGCTGGATCGGATTCTTGGGGTTATCAGTTTCTATTCGCCGTCCAGGATCTACACAAAAGGAACCAATATTTGTTGATTTTGATGAATTTGGCTCATTACCACAATTAAAGAATGTTTATGCTGCCATCGGTAGATCCCCTACGATAGTTGTTATGCGTGCAGAGAATAGTACAGTCTTAGGATACAATAAATTGCAAGTTTCATCACCGTTACAAATAGAATATGGTGGTTCACTGTTTAATCCTCTTATAAAAAATTCTACATATATGTTAGTCACCGGGTTCGGTGGAGACTGTCGAGTAGTTACAAAATATGCAAAACAAATAGCAATAAATCACACTATTGAATTCAATTGTAATCCCACTGGATTGTATGTTGCAACAAAAATAGGTGCATTCTTACAACGAATGACTATTACCAATGGTGTGCGACCTTATGCTGTTCATACATTTATTATTGATAGTGATTCAAAACGCGATAAAATAGGTAAAATATATGAAATTGATGCATTTGGAAATATAGAACAAGTTTATGGTGGAATTGCTGGTTCAAATAACATAAAATGCCGTCAACTACTGTTATCAGAGTATCAACATAATACAAGCAATTCCGATGCGTTGATTCTTGTAGAGAATATACTAACAACTGCAATCAAAGAGTCAGCGACCTATAATGACTCGAGTAACGACATCAAGTATAGTAGTAAAATAGTGTCGATTGATGACGAATATGTGCAGTTGAGTGACCAGCCTGAGTAGACATCGTGCAGTCAATCAATGGACATTTTTTCATTAGCGAAACCCTGAAATCTATCTGTTTATATGTAATACAAATGTTATAATGTGGTTTTTATTTTACTTTTTTGGTCCTTTGATTGCTTAATTTAGATGCCCATTGACTGAACTTTTGAATTTTTTCGTCGCTTAATAATAATTCAATCGTGTAATAACTAGAAGCCAATTCAACGTTAGTAAAGCGTTTATGGATATATGAATGACACATCCGACAGATAATTATACATTTATTTAAATCATCCATTTCGTAACCTCTTTTTCTTAAACTATTATGAATCTCACGAGGATACAAGTGATGCCTTGTCAATCTTACAACATCCCTTTCACATAGTTGGCAATAATTTATATTTGTTAGTAGCAATTCCTCTTCATCCTTTGAGGCGTATCTCTCATGATAGAGTGACTGATAGAAATCATCATCATTGTCATCACATTGCAACGATTCTAGGTGCTGAATGACTTCGTACGGCAGGAAGTCGTTAATAAAATTGGCCAAATCCTGACTGGTTAACGAGGGGTTCGCTGCATACTCTTCATCGAATAATCCAAGCACTTCCTCAAACAACTCACCGTAGTCCATGATGAGGGTCTCCTCGAAGGTTAACTAGTAGGTTGTGCTGATGGTTTACTACTTGGTCGTCTTGTACGCTGTCAAAAGGGTCATTCACTGAACCCACTTCGCGATAACTTCTACTTGTGCCTTATTGTTCAAATGAGTATGTATGTACATATATCGCTGATTTACCTCATCATAATTTTGGAAAAAAAAAGAATTTTAAAAAACTTGAAAAAGTGAAGAATTTAAACTTTGAAATCAGAATAAATCTACAAAGCAATAATCATGTCGAAGCGTGGCATGTCTATAGACGACAAAAGGCGCGCGATCCTTTCTGTGTACCATGAGTTGAAAGAGCCATTGAATCTAAAAGAGATTGAGAAGGCAGCTAGTTCTAAGGGTGTAGTTACGCAGACTATAAAGGATGTAAATCAATCATTAATTGACGACAATTTATTACAATCAGACAAGATTGGTGCTGCAAATTTCTTTTGGTCATTCCCATCAAAAGCATTTATTGATAAAAAAGTTGAGAAAGAAAAATATGAAAAAATGAATAAAACAATTAGTGAGAATCTAGTAAATTTAGAGAATCAAGTTGAAACAGCAAAAGAAATAAGAAAGGATGTAAATAGAGCAGATAAACTGACCGATCTTCACATATTAAAGGAAAAATATAATGATTTAATGATGAAAATTGAAAGTAATCGTGCAAACAATCCTGACGAAGTGAATCGAATTAAGAAAATTGCCGATGAATGTTTGACAGGTGCTAATAGATGGGTAGATAACACATTTGCTGCCAAAAAATATCTTAAAAAAAAATGTTCCATGACTGATTCTGATGCAAATAAATTATTGAAAATGAATGCAGACTTTGATTACTTCACAGAGGAAAGTGCACCAAAAATATCAAAAAAGAAATGAACCAAAAAAGAAAGAAATTAGGATAATCTTGCATCACGTTTGTAAATAATGCTTTATAGTGAAAATATAACTTCTTTCGCACCTCTATTGCATAAATGCCTGACTAAAAAGTGATACTGAACTGTATTTCCTGGTAAAAGGAGCAAAAATGTGTCAAGATCAAATAAGACAAATAGAAACTCGTTTAATTTACAATATGCACATAATAATTAAATATACAATTCTTCAAAATAGTGGATATTTCTTACTATTTACACTAGGTAATGGTTTTTCTACTGTAATAACTCTTTCTTGTATACTGAATATATAACTAAATAAATTAAATTGCTTATAATAACTTTCGACTGCATAATCCATAATAGCATTTACATCAACATCTCTAAATACTTGTATACTTTCAGGTGGTAATTCTACACTGTGTTTTAAAACTAATTCTTCAAAAAATTTATAGCTTGATTGTCTTGATTTAACTAATCCAGTTGTCAAAGAATCACGATGGAAAATTTCATACATAATTGCCATAAAAGTAGATGTTCGCCTGGCATCAAATGCTCTTTCTTTACAAAATGCATAATTATAAAAATGATAATCAGTTGCTATCACATTCTTTTTCTCATCTGTATAGTTTATGTTAAAATATTCCTTTAGTAATTCTTTGATCTTTATTTCTTCGAGGGATGATTCAAGCAATCCAATCTGCTCTTCATTCAAATACTTCCAATCTAAAAAGTGATACGACATTCTTCCTTATTATTATGATGAAATTGTCCCAAAAAAACAGTAATTTCGGGGATCGGGCTAGTGTTCCAATGTAGTTGATGAACAAGAAGAAAATAGAATCTAAACGCTTAACCAACAATCTTTCTGCTATTACTACGGAATGAATACTTCCTAAACGCGTTAATTGTTAATTAAAAAGTTTTACAAATTTATCGGAATATAAATGACGTTAGAAGTGCTAATATTATTGATAATTTATATGATATTTTCTTTCTTTGCTCTTTCTCTTTCCTTCTTTTCAAACGAATCCTTTTTTTCATTACCCTACCCACATCCGGCTACCTGCCACAAGTTTTTTTGAGAGGTGAGGACAACAAAAGAAAAGAGTAGATACAATGGCAAATAAACTCTCTGATTCAGTGACCAAGGGCATCGAGGTTGTTGATGGCAAAGGCCATCTTCTAGGACGTTTAGCGTCTATCGTAGCAAAACAATTATTAGAAGGAAAAAAAGTTGTTGTTGTTCGCTCTGAAGCTATTGTTATATCAGGTTCATTGAAGAGAAATATGGTCAAATACGCACAATTTGTTAAGAAGAGAACAAACACCAATGCTAGAAGAGGTCCATTTCACTTCCGTTCACCATCCCGTATCTTTTGGAGAACACTAAGAGGTATGCTTCCACATAAAACAGTTCGTGGTCAATTGGCATTAGGACGTCTTGCTGTATATGAAGGTATGCCAGCACCATATGATAAATTAAAGCGTGTTGTCGTTCCTTCTGCTCTAAAGATTCTTCGCATGCGCCCAGATCGTAACTTCTGCTTGTTAGGTGAATTATCAAAGGAAGTAGGATGGGGATACACAGAACTTGTACAAAAACTTGAAACTCAAAGAAAATTAAAAGAACAAGAATGGTATAAAGTCAAGAAGGCAGAGAAGGCTAAACTTGCTAAAGCTATTGCCGCCGTTAAATTAGGTGATGCTGAAAAGGAAGTATTAAAGAAAGCAGGATACTAAGAGGTTATTATGTATAGTTTAAATAGGAAAACTCTGTATTACTCAATCTTTTTTCTCTACACATATGTAAAATTTTGCCCAAAAATGACTATATTTTCCTTCTTCTTAATGGATTAATATATTTTTTTAATTAATCTTAAAAAAAATCTGCTATAGAATCAACATAGTAATCGCTTTTGATTTTATTAGCTGGACTGAGTAACTTTTCTTCTGTTGTCACACCCGACAATGTTAAAATAGTCGATAAACCGTTATCCGTGCCAAATAATACATCCGTATCTAAGCGATCGCCAACCATACATATACGTGATCTTGATTTAATTTTGTATTTATCAACTATGTAGTCAACCATTAATGGTGATGGTTTACCTACAACGATAGGTTCTTTCCCTGTACATCCTTTAATTGCTCCTACCATCGAACCATTTCCAGCCCATTCTTGCTCATCTGTTAAATGAGTTACAGCATCTAAATTTGTCGCAATAAACTTACAATCTTTATTTTCATTAATACATAATTGAGCATATTGAATTTTATAATAATTAATGTTTTGATCAAAACCAACAATAACAGCAGCTACATCGTGATCGTGCTCAACTTTTACTCCTGGTCCTAACTTTATCACTTTGTTTGCATCATTGACACCGCCAATATGAGGAATATTTAATAAATCTAATTCTTCACCAATTCCCTCTTGACCAATAATATAAACTTTTTTACCTTTAGGAAGTGGATTTTGTTCAAGATATGCAGCGGCAGCAAATGAACTTGAGAATATTTCTATATATAATGAAATAAAATATATAAACTTAAACATATATATAAAATGATTATTGTATAGTACCTTCAGGTTTTACATTCAAACCAAGACTGGTAAACTTCTTAAGATAGCCTTTACGTGATTTAGTCGAATTGTTGGTGACAAAAAATATCATTTTACCCATTGCTCTTAGTTTATCTAACACTTGTGGTACGCCATCTATTAACGAATCACCTTTCCATATAACGCCATCACAGTCAAATATAAAAACATCGGTTTTATCAAGCAATTCTTTAGCATGGGTATTCTTCATTTTTATTGGATTCACAAGGGTTGGTGTTGATGTTGCGCCACCATATAGTCGAGTCAATGCTCCTCCATGATGTAATTTGGATACGATGCGACTACTCACTGCTTTTAATCCATGGACATGACATAACATAACAAAAGATAACAATATTAGTAATAAGAACATGACAAATCACCTCACACCCAGTACTACGAAAGAGGAGGAAGAAAGATCTTCTTTTTTGCCTTTTCCTGAGGGTGTTGATCTGTCGTCAGCATGAAGGACCGGTGCGGAGAGAGATGCAATAGTCTTAATTTTGAATAATTAATGATTAACTCCCGCGTGAAAAGTTACAAATCTGCAGATTATGCATCTAACTGGTCGTGTCAAACTCTCTTTCTGTTGTTCAGGTACAGGAACCGCACTGCGGCCCATGCCTGAGTCATCATCGAAAATATGCTATGCAATCTCAATCTTATAATAAATTGTCAATTGAAAGTCCAGTCCTAGTAATAGTAGGTCCATAGACACCAACTTGAGGATCTGCGTTTGAATCAACTCGTTTAAAGTATAAACAAAAGAAAATAGACGAATACGTTCAACTAAAGTAGAAATTTATTAGTTTATATTCAATGTTGAAGCTACTTATACTATTAGCATGCGTAACATCATTGATGTCTTTCAACCTGATGATGAAGAGTCAAATTCCACAAACTTTTCAAACGAAAATTAGCAATATAATCAATGAAAACTTGGTTAAAGGAGTAACAATAATTTCAGCATTAGCAACATCAAGTAGTTTGGCACAGGTAGCTTATGCTGCTGATGAAGGAGAAACAATCAAAAAGAAGAAACCAAAAGTAATGGAAACTGATTTAGGAATAAAATATATTGATGTAAAGAAAGGAACTGGATCTAGTCCTTATGATGGTGATTTTGTTGTAATATCATACAGCGCATTCTTACAAAATGGTACACTGTTTGATACTACCGAAGGTAAAGGTAAGAAAGCACTTAGTTTTAGGTATGGTAGAAAGCAAATTATTCCAGGCATTGAATCTGTTTTAGAAACCATGCAGGTTGGAGGAGAGCGAACTTGTACAATTCCTCCACAGTATGCTTATGGCAGTAAAGGTGTATGTTTAGACAATACAAATGGTGAACAATGCTTAGTACCACCAAATGCCACACTTAATTATGTAATCAAGCTTAAACAAGTAGGAGCGGGTTACAATTAATCGTATTATCGAAACAAAATAAAAAGGAAATACTACATTATCATACTGATAATTTTGCAAATTAAATTTGATATATACAACGACGAGGTGATACCAGGGGATTCGTATCCGAATACATTAACTAACCCATTAACTTTGTGCTTTAACTCTGTATCAATAATAAAATCATGTAAGTTATTGCGATGAGCATTGTTATTCATTTTATTAGGTCCAATTAACTTGGGTCGAATACCACTGTAATATGGTTCCAGTGAATCATCGGGTAGGTTGGGGTAGTACTGCCTGATGGATCGATAGAATTGCTCTGCTCTACTACTGTCTACGTTGTAGATAGTCGAATCAAAGGTTGTTGTGTTGTTATGTGATAACCATTCGGTATCAGGACCAAATTTTACGACATTGTTTACATCTAAGGTGCTGTGAATACCCAACCCGCCATGACTCGGCATGGGATAAATTAACGAATTAAATGGTTGAATATTTTTTATGAATTTGAAATAATTTCCTTTGCAATAATATTGTTGAGGTAGTAATTCTTGGGGATAAAATTTAAAATTTGAGACCAACTCTATCGCATTTAAACCTGTTACATTGATGAATAAACTCGACTGAACCAACCCTTGATTGGTTTTGATTATAAACTTGTCATCTTTCAAAACATCTTCAATAGTACAATTGTATAATATAGTACTTCTTGGTGATGCTAACACATCAAGTTCCAAGTTATTAATATATGAATGTACATCAAACACTGATGTAGATGGAGAAAACAATGCCATTTGACATGATACATTTGGTTCCATTTTGGCAACATCTTTCCCTGATAGCATATAAACATCAGTTACCCCATTCATCATTGCTTGATGTTTTAATTGCTCTAATTTAATTACTTCTTCTGATGTTGTAGCAACAATATATTTACCGCAATTATTATATTTTATATTTCTTTCATTTAAATATTCTTTCAAAATTACTTTTCCTTTTACACATGATTCAGCTTTTAATGATGATGTCGGATAATATAAACCCGCATGAATAACTTCAGATGAACGACTAGATGTTATCATACCTGGTTTTGAATTCTTTTCTAATATTAAAAATTCAAGGTTTGGAAATTGATTAATAATTCTTTTACCAATTGCCAAACCAAGAACTCCCGCACCTCCTATAACTAAAGGTATTACAGGAATTGTTGTTGCCATTGTTATATTTTAAAATATTTTTAGAGATTAAAAAATAAGTTACACTTTGATAGTCATAAAAGCATACTTTGCATTAGTTTAGGATTTCATTTTCTATTGCATCAACTACCAATGCAAGTTTTTAATTCGATGATCTCTGATTAAATATTTGAGATTGAACTTGAATATTTTTTACCTTCACTGTGTTAAGAATTTTTTAAAAAAGCCAAATCGGCCTTTCCATACTTACATTACAATACAGTTTACATATACATTATTTTCATGTTTATTCGTCATCGTCGTCATCTGCTTGATTGATACTGCCATATTCTTTCTTATTCTTATTATAGTATTTTTTTGTAATTGGTGTATAAACAGCAATATCGTCATCTGGATTAAAATCATTCGTATTATGATGTGGATCATTTAATATTTCATGAATATGTGTATCGTGATATGTATCTCCTACATCATCATCTTCATTGTGACTATTATTACTATTAAGATTGTTATATTCACACGATTCAACATCTTTTACTGTATTATTATTATTATTTGTAGGTCTATAAGATGACGTATCCATCATTCCCATGCTACTTTTTCTTCTATATAATGCTGGTTTTAATGGCCCTTCAACTAGTGATGGTTGTCTAAATAATGTTTTATTAAATTTTGCATATATGTTTTTATCTTGATTATGTAAATCAATATCTTTTGCTGATTCCAATGACAACGATGTTGAACATATTTTAAATTTACTTTCAGTATAACGCCAAAATAAAATAATAAAAAATGGTAAAGGTAATAATAAATAAAATGCCAATGTCATTTCACGTATACCAAGATAACATAACAGTGTTATAATACCCATAATTAATGCAATCATTGAAAAATAAAATACTTGGTACCACATGTAACCACCACTTTGATATTCATTTATATATATGTATAGCAATTGGTACTTGTACATTATATATGAAAATATATAAAATAATGAACAAAATGGTATTAGTAATGGTGATATACAACAATATGTTGTCATAATCATTAAAACCATCAGTAAATTAGGATATATCCAACCATATAACATTTTAGGATCTTCGAATGGACCTGAACGTAATTCTCTACGTGTAAATTTCTTTTTATTGCGACATAATTTAACAAATAATATCTCAAATAATGTCCATAATCTCAACATTTCAACTGGCACGGCAGTAAATGTTTTGATAATTAATAAATTCATAAAATACTGACTAAATGATGGCAAACTTTGTCCTAAAATTGTAAATATTGAGTACGGATTATTCAATATATCATGCAATTTGTTGATAATACTTCCCAATCCCAATGAGACAAATACATTCGCCAATTGATAGTAAAAATAACGATTCATTATAGTATTTTGTATTTCACTTTCCAACTTTAATCCTTCATAATTTCTTGCAATTATATCAAATATAAACGGCAATATTGTTAACAATATCAACAATATCAATAACGCCAAATAATTATTCAAAAATATATATACGGTGGTATTATTGTACTTTTGTAGGAATGTTAGAAAATATATATTACTTATGAATTCTAAATTTGATATAGTTGCAATGAAACCAACCACAAAGGACCAAAATAACAAGCCTAAAAATATTATTATATTTGATATAAACGACCGTGTTAGAATCTGACGATATGGTATCGATATGTTCTCATATATTATATCTTTCGGATTTGGCGCGGGATTAATTATTAAATTACTATCTTTATATGATAATAATAAACCAATAGATGATATAAATGATTTTCTAGTTTTAAATGTTATAAATGCAGTTGATGATGTCTTATAGTATGCACCTATTGTTAATAATTCCAATGTACGTGTTGCTTCCAAGATACCTTTTAATGATAATTTTAATAAATTATTATTCTTTTTTTGTGATTTATTATTGTTATTATTACTTGTATGTGATGTATTATTATTATTATTATTTAATTTATTATTATCATAAATTTTTTGTAATTGAATAACATTATCATTCATTAGTTTAAGTAATTCATAATAATACTCAATTGCATCAATATTAGAATTACTACTACTAGAATTATTGTATATTAATGGTCTTATTTTTGTAGCATTATATATAGCAATATTTTTTTCTAATAAATTACGAATATTTTTTCTTTTTAAACATAATTCATCTAATTCATTTAAATCTAACATTAATTCAACACAAAATATATCATTTGGAAATAATTCATTAAAAAAATTATATAAATTTTTTTCATTTCTTAATTTATTAGGTAATCTTTCAACTATTATTGTATAATATACTTGATATATATTGTCAATATCTTTAATTAAATAATTTAATCTTTTTGTATTAAATAATTTATATTCATTATAAAATAAATAACAATAATATATTGAATACATATATATTGATATTACTATTATTATTAATATTATTGGATTATTATTATTATTTATTGTTGATATTGTAAATTTATCTAATATATTTGTTATATTATTATTATTATTATCACTATAATAATATAATGGTGTTAATAATAATATACCATTCATATTTATAAATAATGATATTTTTATCAATATATTTATATAACGTATTAATATAAAACCATCTAATCCAATCATATTATATAATTCTTCTTCTGTTATTGTAAATATTATTATATATAACCACGAAAAATAATTATTACTTGGTAATATTGGTACACGATTTACTTCGATAAAACGTTTTGTATACCTTTTTAAATATACTGATTTTAATGAACGATTACATTCAAAAAATAATATTAATAAGATAAATATTATTATATTATATAATAATGTTGTTATTATTTGTGATGATGATGATTGTGATGTCATATTTTTGATTTGATATTTTCAATTTTTTTTTATTTTTTAGAGATTCCGGATTTTGATCTCCTTGAAAAAAATAGGGATCTGCGGATATGGATGTTTAAAGAATAAATAATATTACACGTTTATTAAATTAAGTATAACAATAATATAATATACATAGTTAATTTAAAATTCAATGCTGCATCCGCACGACTAGCAGCCATCGCCTGTGCGACCTCCAAAATAGACGCGGTCTCCACCACTGTAATAGGCGCTTTTGGACGAAGCTTAGACACTGGTCGCTCCTGTTTCATTACTTTGGCAGCATCGACTTTAGGTTCGTCTTTTGTCACCTTCTTCGCTACAGATGCACTGACGCTTTTTGCTTTAGTT
>JACCDO011204276.1_pt1 | contig 36214 bp, 35 predicted proteins | sample 7446101 | NCBI WGS metagenome assembly JACCDO01 (sample SAMN15323440, study PRJNA562643) | freshwater metagenome | isolation source: river surface water | place: USA:Blue River Watershed | collected 2017-08-16 | reverse complement strand
GTATAATGAAAGCAATCTTTTTTCACAAAAGGTTGTTGATAAAGCACAAAAACAGCGCAAGGAGGATGAAATACAACGATCAATTAATGAAATGCAAAAAACATTATCTATTGATAATTTTCCTGAACTATTAGTTTCAAATAAGACTTCTGAAAAACCTGTTATTAGTTTCGCAGACAGGTTGAAACAAAAACAAAATATTACAGAAACGAATGTTGAAAATCCTGTTATTAGTTTCTCTGAAAAATTAAAACAAGTAGACCCTGTTATAGAAACCCACACTAAGAAAATACCATACGGGTGGGCTGTAATTAAACGTGATAATGTTACAAAAAAATCATATATTGAATACAATAAGGATTATGAAAGAGATAATAAAGCGGTAGAACAAATGGAGAGAAAACAATGGCCATTGAAGGTTCTAGATGCTTTAGTTGATTTATATGAAAGAGAAAGAGATGAATATATTAATAAATGGGGTTATGACGCTTATGAAGAAAAGTATTTAGATCCGGATTATGATGATGAATATTTTGATAGACTAGATGAAGCGTACATAAGTGAAACTGAAGAAGAAGAAGATGAAGATGAAGAAGAAGAATATATGGATCAACAATATTGGAAAAATTAAATTAGTTAAAAAGTATAATGTATTATATGTTTATTTTATAATATATTATGCAAAATATAATGAATGATAAATTAAATGATGATTGGATAAATCATTTTGAAGAGAATGACAAATTATATAGGGATTTTTATAAAGATAATTTATATCATATTAATATTGATTTTATTTATATAAATAAAGATAATGAGATTGAAAAAATTAAACAAGATACTTTTTTATTGTCAGAACAAAATTCTATTAAAAGAGATGAATTAATTGGATTACTTAAAAGAAATTCAATTGATAATGATAAAAGATATACACTATTATCAATTTTGAAATACAATATAACATTAGATGCTGATGATATAAAAAACTTTTTACTAACATCAGATTTATCAGTATATAATGAACAATTTTTAACCATTAATAAACACATTGACACGATCGTTTTTTCGAAAACTATAAATATGTTTCAAGATTTAAACCACTTATATTTTATTTTTTATGAAAAAACAAATGAAGTAGACAAACGTGACTTAAATAATATAACTAAGAAAATTTATTTAGGTATAATTTCTAATAAAAAAACTATTAGAAAACAATATAAAGTCTAGATCATATAATATATAATTAAAATGGCAGCACTTATTAACGCACTCGATACTTATACTCATAAACAAATTGGTGAAAATGGTCATCTTGAATATGGTTGGTCAAATGATATTAGAGAGAAAATTCTTCAGTTTAGTTTTCAACTAGTTAGAACTAGTGATTCTTCCAATTTAAAAAATATATTAAAGGGTATGTTAACAGTTTTAAAGCACAGTTCTACTAGTACTTCCATTGTGGAGAAGGAACTAGCGCGTGGATATTTATCTATGCTTTACAAAATGATTGGACATACTCGTGATATTATTGACGGTAAAGGTGAGTATAATTTGACATATATGATGATTTATACTTGGTATGATTTTTATCCTGAATTGTCAAAATTTGCTCTGAAATGTTTGGTCGATTTGGGCGATAGAAATATCCATCAATATGGATCATGGAAGGATATCAAGTATTTTTGTGATTACGTTAAGCGAGAAAATAAATGTTCTTCTCATCCTTTAATTGATTACGCGATTAAACTTGTTAATAATCAAGTAAATAGAGATTATGAAAAAATGCTTATAGAATCAAATGAGATTTCTTTACTTGCTAAATGGGTTCCTAGAGAAAAATCGTCTTTTGGATGGTTGTATCAGCAACTAGCGACAGATTATTTCGCTCATTTTTTAACAACTGCTACAAATGATTTAAGTAAGCAAAAAGCAATTCTCAAATGTAAAACCGAGTATCGTAAGATTTTATCTGAATTGAATCGAAAAATTGACACACTACAAATTAAGCAATGTGGTCATCAGTGGTCGTCGATTGATTTTAACCATGTAACATCTATTTCTATTACCAAACAGAAGAAAGCATTTTTGAATGTTAAAAATAATAGTGAATCGCGGTTTCCAAATGATACTGATAGAGTTAAATGTGCCGAAAATTTTAATAACCATGTTAAAAGCACTATTAATAACTGTATGGAAATTAAAGGTAAACGTGTTTCTATGGCAGATTTTACAAAGCAAGCACTTGATTTGATTTCTTGGGTAAATAATCAAACTGAGAAGGATATTCTTAACTCGCAATGGCGTGACAACGCTACACAAACTGGCGCTCTAGGTAAGATGATTGCGATGGTCGATGTCTCCGGTTCAATGGATGGCGATCCAATGAATGTAGCAATTGCGTTGGGACTACGTATTGCCGAGAAGTCTATTTTAGGTAAGCGCATAATGACTTTTAGTTCTAAACCGTCTTGGGTTAAATTAGACGGATACGATGATTTTGTTTCCCAAGTAAAAGTTGTAAAAGATGCTGAATGGGGTATGAATACAAATTTTTACGCGGCGCTGGATTTAATTTTGAATGCCATCGTTGAAAATAAGATGACTGTAGAAGATGTTCAGGATATGGTCCTTGTTATTTTATCGGATATGCAAATGGATAGTGCTGATGATTCTAATAAACAAATCTTATATGAAATTATGAAATCGAAATATAGTGTTGCTGGGTTTAGAGTTCATGGTAAACCTTATAAACCACCTCATATTCTTTTCTGGAATTTGAGAAGCACAAATGGTTTTCCAAGTTTATCTAATCAACCAAATTGTTCTATGATGTCAGGATTTAGTCCAGCGTTATTAAATCTCTTTTGTGAGCAGGGTTTAGATGCTCTTCAGGCCACTACCCCTTGGTCTTTACTTGAAAGAAGTCTTGAAAATGTAAGATATCAGGTTTTGAGTGAGAGACTTTCCCAAGAAATTGAATTATAATTTGTAAATAGATATTTCTTTTTTAATTAAAATATTATTTTAAATAGAATAATAGTTTAAATACTTATTTATAATTAATTACAAAAATGAAATATTTTATTGATTTTGATAATACTATTTGTATTAGTGAAAATAGTGATTACATAAATTCAAAACCTATTATTGAGCGAATTAGGTATGTAAATGAACTAAAAAATCAAGGTCATAATATTACTATTTGGACAGCAAGAGGATCTACATCAGGAATAGATCATCGTGAACTAACAATAAAACAATTAGATGATTGGGGTGTAAAGTATGATAATTTACTTATGGGTAAACCGTCATATGACGTATATATAGATGATAAATCCTTTAATGTTGATTCTTTATGGCCTGTTCCTAAGGAAACTATTATAAAATCAAAGAAATTACCAGTTGAAATTGTGCCAAAAGGTTGGGGTAAGGAGATTATTTTTGTTAATAATGATGAATATTGTGGAAAACTATTATGTTTTGAAAAGGATAAAAAATTCTCAATGCATTATCACATTAAAAAGAAGGAAACATGGTATGTATCCAAAGGCAGTTTTATTTTAATATGGGTAGAAACTGATAATGGAACTACTCATACAGAATATTTAAAAGTGGGTGATGTAATTACAAATGAGCGTGGTGAACCTCATCAATTAATCGCATTAGAAGATTCGGAAGTATTTGAGGTTTCAACCAAACATTATGATGAAGATAGTTTTAGAATGTGGAAGGGGAATTAACAAATGGTGGAAAAATTAAATTGTAGTCATCTGCGTTTGGATTATTAGGATAATCTAGATTTTCAGTAGGGAGATCAATGGTATTCAATTTTGGTTCATAATTAATTGAATTTTTTCTTATATATGTAACTTCAATAGTATCAGGAATATTATTAGTTAAACCTCCGTAATTATTACCGTGAATATGAACTGCGTAATGTGTATCTGATAATTTATGAAAACATTCGATTTTGTCAGTTAAATTTATATTCCAACTATCATCATTTATTCCATGAAACTCAATAACAATTTGTTTAAATTTTTGTAATTGATTATTTGTTAATGATAATAACCAATTATATTCAGATCCTTCAATGTCCATTTTTAAAAAAATATCATTATAATGCTCTGTAAAATAACTCAAATTAGATGTTGTATCACTTTTAACAGGTGATATATTTCTTTTATAAAATATAATTTTATCTGAATATTCTCTCGGATATTTGTTAATAGTTCCATCAAAAGCAGCGCAATTTGAATTATTCATTCCATATAAATTGATAAAGTCTCGTGAAAATGATTCTTCAGTTGATACACCTGCGGATATATAAAAATCATAATTACCATTTAATAAAGCTATAATATATCCACCATCTTGGTTTATCCCTAACCGATGTTTTTTATTAAATTCATATATTTTTAAATATTCAACATTCTGATTCATTATATAAATAAATAATATTATTTATTAATATTACAAATACTTAAAAATATATACACATATATAACTAAATGGAGTTTGTAATGTTTAAAGATCAGAAATATTTACATTTTCAGTCACTAGGAAATGCGTCACAATTTGCCATACCATATGCTAAACATTATTGTAAGGGTGTAGGTTATGATATCGGATTTTGTAAGGAAGAATGGAAATTTCCAGGTGCTATAGGAATTGATTTATCATTGGACAATGGTTATCACGCAGATAATCTACCCGATGAAAAAGTAGATTATATATATTCAAGTCATTGTTTGGAGCATGTAGATAATTGGGTTAATACTTTAGAATTATGGATATCTAAATTAAAAAATGATGGCATATTATTTTTATATTTACCTGATTTTTCTCAAGTATATTGGAGACCATGGCATAATAAAAAACATAATCATTGTTTTACGCCTGAAATAATCACATCGTTCTTAAAAGATAATGAAATGAAAAATATTTATTGTTCAGGTATTGATTTGAATAATAGTTTTATGTTAATATGTCAGAAATAATATTATTAATACTTTATATTATGAATATTATTGTTTTAGGTGATATAATGCTAGATATTAACTATGAATCTGAAGTTACAAGACAAGCGCCAGAAGCAAATATTCCAATTTATAATATTTTAGATCATAATTATATTTTAGGTGGAGCAGCGAACGTAGCGCAAAACTTAAAATATTTGGATACAAATATTGAACTTATCAGTTTGATAGGAAATGACAATTACGCTTCAATTGTTAAAAATATATTGGAATCGAAAAAAATTCAATATAAGATTTTTTCAGATAAAAATAGATGTACGACCCAAAAGAATAGAATTTTTTTTAATAATAAACTACACGTTAGATATGATATTGAAGATACCTCTGATATTTCAGAAAATATAGAAAATGAAGTTATAGATTACGTTATAAATAAGAAAAACATAGACGCAATTATTATTTCAGATTATGATAAAGGGTTTGTAACAGAAAAAATATGTCAATCAGTAATAATATATGCAAATAAAAATAATATACCAACATTTGTAGACCCAAAAATAAAAAATTATATGAAATATAAAGGTTGTTTTTTATTTAAACCTAACCAAAATGAAGCAGAAATTATCTCTAGAGAGAGAAATATTGATAAAATATTAAGTTTTATTAAAAATAAAGTAGAGTGTAATCATATTTTAATGACTAGAGGAAAAGAAGGTATGATTTTAAATAATACAAATAATATAATAGAGCACGACAGTATAATAAATTTGGTTGATGTGACGGGTGCTGGAGATGTTGTCTTGTCAACATTAGTTTACTGTTATTTAAAATATAATGATTTATTTAAAGCGTGTATGATTTCAAATTATATTGGTGGTAAAAGTGTAGGGGTAATTGGTAATTATAATATATCACAAAATGATATTGATGAATTCTTTGATAGTTATAATAATCTCAATAACAAACCTAGTAAAATTATTTATGATTATGAAATAGAAAAAATAGAAGTTTTGTCAAAATGTAAAAATATAGTATTTACAAATGGGTGTTTTGATATATTACATTCGGCACATATTAAAAATTTACAATTTGCAAAAAGTATGGGTGACATTTTGGTTGTTGGATTAAATTCAGATGAATCTATTAAACGATTAAAGGGGTCAGATCGCCCAATAAATAATATCGATGAGAGAGCATCAATTTTATCATTATTTGATTTTGTTGATTATATAATTATTTTTTCTGAAGACACTCCATTAAATATAATTAAATTATTGAAACCTAACACTTTGGTAAAAGGGTCAGATTACAAAAAAGATGATATTGTCGGTTCTGAATATGTTAATAATGTCATTTTGTTTAATTATATAAATGGTAAAAGTTCTACAAATATAATTAATAAAATCAAAAATATTTAGTGTATATATGAGAAATAGTAATAAGATGTTTTTTAAAATAGATGATTCTCAAAATATAAAACATTTGGAAATAAAGAATGCCATAAATATTTTTAAGTCAAAAAAATGTTATCATCTACATAATAGTCACCATCTAGGCGACAATGTATTTAATTTACTTTTATTTTATATGATTAAAAAATACATTGAAAATAATGATATAATTATTTATTATTACGCAAAAGATGAATATTTATCACAACTAAATGAGTTTGTATGTAGTAAAAATATTATATTAAATTCATTAAATTTAAAACCAACAAATTCTATAGAATTATGGATTAACAATGATTTTTTTGGATTTATACATGAACCAAAAAAATTCTGTATAAGTTATAATAATTTTTATAAAATATTTTTAACAAGAGTTTTAATAAAATTAAATATGAATTTATCAATAGAAAAACTATATTATATAGATGAAGATTTACTAAATAGATATGATAATATTCCTACTATTTATAAAGATTTTGATATACTAATATTAAATTCAGCGCCATTATCTGGTCAATATAATTATGATAAAAAAGTTTGGGATAATTACATTATAAATTTAAGTAAAAATTTTAAAGTCTTAACAACAACCAAAGTAGACGGTGTTTTATGTACATTTGACAATAAATTGACTATCAAGGATATTGCGTCGTTATCTACAAAAGCGAAGGTTATAATAGCTATAAATTCAGGTGTTGTTCCTGGATTGTTAAATATTTATACACTTTCAAATATTAAACATTTTTATGTTTTTGATGATAGATGTTTTTATTCATATCCTAATTTTGAAAATAAAAAATACATTACAGATATAACCTTTAATGAATTGAAAAAATATATTAACTAAATAATACCTCTGGACTTATCATTATCCGCGCTCCAGATCTGTTTCTCGCCATTTGATGGAAAGCGCGGTGCTCACAATCCTCATACTGACCTTTTATATGACCATAATCCCTGTAAATAAGAGTTCGTGATTTTTGCGCTTTGGCATGTGACTGGATATATTCTTTTGGAAATAAATCTGACCGAACTCTGCCATCATAATACGTATCTAAAAATTTGCGTGTCTTATATATTGAGAATCCATTAAACGATGAAATACAAGGTAACAATTGTCCTAGTTTTAAACTATTTAATCTTTTTGTGACATATTCTTTAATGATTCCATGATAATTATAGTTATCATTAAAGTGATTATAACTAAAACAATATGGCCATATTGAAAGCGCCCAAATATCATAGTATGCAGGAGTTGTGTTAAAAGATAATCCATCCCAATCTTCTCTCTTCAGATATTTTCTAAGAGTATTTATATTTACTTCTTTACAGTTGACATCATCAAAGTCCATCATTATAAAAAATGGATAGAGTTCTTTATTTTTTCTTATAAAATTCAAACAGAAGTTGCGCGCCAAAGCTATATTATGAGTTCTAAATTTACTCATAGGATTTGCGTTTACATATAATTTAAATTTCGGATTTTTATTTTGATACTCTTTGAGTATTTGTAATGTATTATCTGATGATTGATCGTAGTATATTAATATTGTATAATCATCAAAGAGAGAACCTATTTTCTCAATATTTTCTAGAACCTTATTTAAATACCCGGCACAATTTTTAACAGGACCACAAATACAACAATTCATTATATAACTATTTATTTTTTTATTAGTATTTAAACTTGGGTCATAATTTTTGTTATATATTATTACAAATAAAAATACTCGATTATAAAACAAGAAAAATAATAAAACAAGAAAAATAAAAAATTGATATATTTTAATGATAACTATATAATGATAAACTAATAATTCGATGATTACGGTAGTAACTAGTAGATTTAATACAGAAACGTTAAGTTCAAACTATGAATATAGGAGAAAACATGGGTTTAAATGTATTTATTGTTGTCCATTGGAATTATCTCCAAAAATTTTGTATGATTCTTCTGTATTTGTAATTGAAATGAATAATACAACAAATAAGATTGAAGGCATCGGATTAATTAAAAATAGACCTCAAACAAATAGGTATTACAAGGTCCATAATGATGGAAATACAAACCGATATATTTATATTGGTAATTACTTTATAGAGAGAGAAACCCTTGAATCATATAACCCTCAAATGGTTTATATTTTGGAAATTATATTATTTAAAGGTAAAACACATTCAAAACGAGGGGCGGGGTTAACAATTATCCCTGAAAAAGTATTAAAGTTTGACATTTGTAAGGGTATAAATTTACAAAAAGATATTAGAACTATATTTATTAGTCAGTTTAGAGAAAAAATATCGCAATATAATGAAGTAAAAAGAAATGAAGAAAATAGAAATGAAGAAAATAGCGAAAATAATTTATATAAAAATGAATAGTGAAATTATATAATTATAAATAATAATTTTTTATAATTAAAACTTTAAAACAAAATCTATATTAATCTTATGACATCTATAGACACAAATGTTTCAAATTATACTTTATCAGAATTAATGGCTATTGTGGAATTAAATGATCTTGATCCTAGTGAAATTACAGAAAAAACAAACAAACTAATCAATAAATTTAAGAGTAAAAACCCTGAATTATCTGTTTTTTTTAAATCAATACAAAGTGAACTTTTACAGTATGCTGATGGACTAAAAGATGATGATACAGGAGAATATAATGATGGTGAATATGGTGAAGATAATGAAGACGATACTGCTAGAAAAATAGTTGTTGAAGGGTTTGGTAATATGTCTAATGAAGCGATTTATCCTGCTGGCGAAAAACAGATAAGTAATTGGTATCAAAATGAAAATCTATCTCAAAGCGATACAAATCAAACCAATAAAATCACTGATAGAGTTCAAAAAGTGCAAACATTTGGTAATCAACATGCACCAATGAAGAGAGAACAATTAGGAGTAAATGATACATATCAAGTTTCTGTCAAACAAGATTCATTGAATCCAAATTTAAAAAATACGATTAATCGGTTTATCAATCTTGATAGTCAATTTAGACAATATACAAACGGTATTGATTCAACTTCTACAGATTATACATTAGACCTTTCAGACACATTAAAAGACGCTTTAAGTTTAAGAGTTTTTTCATACCAAATACCTTATTCTTGGTACACTATTGATACTGCTTATGGTAACACTTGTTTATGGATTAAAGATATAAGTAATAATGTTACAAATATAGTCGTTGTTTCAGTTACTCCCGGCAACTATAACGCTTCGCAATTTGTCAATGATTTGTCTAATAATTTTACTGCTGCTGGATTTTACAATTATCCATCAAATGGTCCAGTTTTATATAATTCTAATAGTGGTAAAATAACTCTTAACTTATTTGGAACTGATTTTTCTGGAAATAATATTGATAATAAACACGCATCCTTTAAAGTAAGTGAAACAACTCAAATCATTTTTTATGATTTTACAGGTGTTCTCCAATGTAGCAATGTATGTTTGAGCAAATCAAATCACTATTTTAATAACTCTCTTGGATGGATTATGGGGTTTCGTGTTCCTTATACTTATGTATATCCGACTGGAAATGTAGCGACGTGTATTTTAGATTTAAATGGACCCAAATATCTTATATTGGTTATTGATGATTATAATCAAAACCACGTTAATAATGGTCTCGTTTCCATTACACAATTTACAAGTAATTTAAAAATACCATCTTATTATTCACCTGATATACCATATACTTGTTCAACACCTGATCAACAAGGTAACAATCTACAAAGAATCGTTAATGAAGCAAACATTCAATCGATTTTTGACACACAAAATAGCACTACAAGCAATGGGTTATTAATCGCGGGCAAATACGAAGGAGACTATAATTCAACCCAAATTGTGTTACCGAGTGCTCCTAGAACATTAACTCAATCACAGATTTATACAATTAACGAAATTAATAAAAACAGAAATAACACAACTAATTATTTGTCAAAAGCACCTACAACATCTGATATTTTAGGTATTTTACCAATAAAAACTGCTGGGTTAAATACTGGTTCATTAATTGTTGAATTCAGTGGTTCAGTACAAGATAATAGTCGTACATATTTTGGTCCTGTAGATATTGACAGAATGTGTGTGAAATTAATGGACGATAAGGGTAATATACTTAATTTAAACGGTAGTGATTGGTGCGTCACATTAATTTGTGAATGTTTATATCAGTATTAAAATTTTATCAATGTAATAAATTATTCTTTTATATAAATGAATAATTTATCAGTGGTTTTTTCTAATTTGGGTGGTTTTGGACCAATTATATTATACTTAATAGCAAATTATTTACTATGGAACAAACCAACAACATTTTATTATTTTCAAGTTGGTTTTTTTATATCCGCTATTTTAAACCTTATATTAAAAGGTATATTTAAGCAACCTAGACCATCAGAAGACCCCAAAGAATTCAATTTAGCGATAAAAAATGGTCACCGGTTTATTTTTAAAAATGGTATCCCTCATGATATTTTCGGTATGCCTTCAGGGCATTCTTCGGCATCACTTTTTATAACAGTGTTTGTTTTTCTCTCTTTGAGAGACTATAAAATACTATTTGGATTTTTATTGATGTCTTTACTAATAATGAGTCAACGTGTTATTGATAATCATCATACCGTTTTTCAAGTTACTGTTGGAGCAACTCTTGGTTCTTTATGCGCTTATTTATTTTACTATTTTTCAGAAGAAAAAATAAAAGGACAGATCGAAGAAAAACTTGATGATAATGGTCCACTATAATTTTTCTTACATGCTTTTGGGTATATAGATTTGCGTTTGTAAGTTTTTTGGTATTATATATTTTAATATTATATTAAAAATATTATAATTACTTAAATATATAAATGCTTTTGTTTTCTTTTTTACTTTTTTGTTTTATTTTTGTAAATAGTAAAGAAATACCTAATGTTGTTACAGATATTAAAGTAGATGGTTATTTAGGTCATTGGAAACAGGTATATCAAGCACCAACTAATGTTATTTTTCAAGGATATGGAACATGTATTACCGCTGATTATGGATTACTTGATGACGGTAATATTAGTGTTTTAAATAAACAACTTGATGAAAATAAGGAATTAGAACAAATAACTGGATATGGTTATTATAAAAATGTTTCTGAACCTGGTAAATTAACAGTTCATCTTGAAGGAGTACCAGTTGATTCACCCTATTGGATTGTAAAATTGGGAGAAATAAAGGATAACCAATATCAATATAGTATTATTACAATCCCATCTGGAATATCTCTTTGGGTATTAGTTAGAGATATCGATGTATTTATGGAATTTTACAATAAAGAGGTTGTTGATTTTTTAAATCAATATAATTTTAAATATACAACTGTAATACAAGATAATTGTAATTATAAACTCTCTGCGACATCAATTACTAGAGACCAAATCATGCAAAGAGCCCAAGTTTGGGTCGATGAAAAAATTCCTTATTCACAAACTGCTACTACCAACGGTTATCGTCAGGATTGTTCAGGTTATGTTTCTTATAGTTGGGCGTCATCAACATCGGGTGGTGGACATGTGACAAGTAATATGCAAGAAATATGCACTAAAATATCCAAAGCTGATATGAAAAAAGGTGATGCTATATTAAAACCATCGACACATGTTCTTTTATTTGGTGGATGGATAGATTCTGATGCTTTTTACGAATATGCCGAGCATCAACCCGGTGATGTTTGCAGAAAATCGACTGGTTCGTATAATTATTTCGCCACAAATGGTTACTTCCCATGTCGTTACAATTTAGTTTCTAATTAATTATAAATTTTTTCTTCTAGTGTTTCTTCAATTTTCTCTCTAATCATGCGTCCCTTTTTAAATTTTTCCTTGATAAACTTATTATACACATAAAACATTTCATCCATTTTTTCTTCTATTAGTTCCATTTCGCCAAAATTGATCAAACAATCACTATTCTTATTAAACCCATTATTTATTATATCTTCTACTGCAATGACAAATTTATTGAATTTAGGCAAATCCTTACCGATATCGTTACACAATAAATTCATATTTTCTTTTAAATCATTCGACGACATTCTATTAACAAGTTATTTGTAAAATATAGTTTTTGATATTTTACAATTCATTTTTATTTTTATTTTTATTTATTCTTTTTTCATATTTTATTTCATGTAAAAAAATATAATTATATTATAATTATGAATGTCAATTATAATATTAGAAGAAATTGTAAACTTTCCAAAGGTTTTCTACCTAGTTTTAAACCAGAAATCTATAGTTTGTCTGTATATACTTCTCTCTCAGGCGCTTATTCAAATGTAGTAATTATAGGTCAAAACTTTTTACCAAATGGAACAACTTATGTTAATTTTGGAAGTTTTAAAAACATACCTGTTAGTTATTTTAGTTCATCTAATATTTCTTTTGTTGTCCCGACAAATGCTGGTATTGGTTCTTATGATGTTATTGTTGTTAATAACTATAATAGCAATTTTAGTGCCAATATAACTACTATTTATAACCAAAATCTTAACTTTTCAAATAGTATACCGTACACTTTAACATAATATTTTATCTTTTATTTATATGAATTACTTTTATCTTAAAATATTTTGTTTGGTTTTATTTATTATTATAATTTCTTATTGGAATACTTATTGTAGTTCATTTATTGAGTCATTTTCTTCAAATACAAAAGGAAATAAAACAATCGTTCTATTAGGTGACAGTATTCTTAAAAATAACTCATATGTTTCTGATGGAAAAGGTGTTGATAATATGATTGAAGAGAGAAATCCAAGTATTTTTTCACTTGCTGTAAATAACTCGAAAATAGTTGATGTTTATGGACAAATTAATAAGATACCTCTTGATATAAATAGTTCATCTACGTTTATTTTTCTCTCTTCAGGAGGAAATGACATCTTATCTTTCTATGTTGATCAACATGGTGATACAACTGATACAGGGTTTTTAAACACCATGTTGGCAGCGTATAAAAAATTAGTTAAAAGTATTCAAACGCGAATGGATAAGTGTCAAATTGTGATTTTGGATATTTATTATCCTACTAGTAACCAGTTTGCGCAATATAGACCCATTATTGAAGAATGGAATACATTAATAGCAAATTATGCGCGTGAAAATTCGTTGGGACTATTAGAAATTAGTCAAAAAGTTACGAGTAGTGATGATTTTACTTTAGGTATTGAACCTTCAGAAAAAGGAGGCGCGAAAATAGCGCAACAAATTTTAAATTATAATTAATTCATATTATAATGTATAAATATAATATGGAGTATATTTTGAGTTGGATAATAGGTATTCTTGCTATACTAGGTGTATTTGTTTGGATTTTTACTACTTTGTTACCATCAGGATCAAAACATGTTATAAAAGGTGGTGGTTATTTAATACATAAATATATGAAAAGTAAAAAACGCAAATAAATATACTTCGTTTATATTCGATAATATATAAGCATTTGATAACTTTTAGTGAAATTCCAGATTATATTTTTACCCGCATATTTATTGGTTTCTTCAAAATACCATTCAAAATCTGTGTTTAATTTATCTTTCCATTCTAATGGTTCTAATTTATGAAAACTATAACCATCATAACCAAATTCCTTACCTTCACACGTCAAGGTTGAACAAAAATGTTGCCTCGAAACATCCATTACAACTGCACTATCTATTTGATATTTAGCGTCATTTATTGTGAATGAAATCGGTTTTCTATCAAAACTTTTAGCGTTATGATGAAATACTTCTAATACAACAATATGAGGCATATGTTTTAACCGTTGCATTTGCTCAGTGACCTTATCTTTCCAGTTATTTGTTGCATCTCTTATAAGAAGCGTAGTTATAGAATTATTATTTAAATAATTCATAATACTCATATAATAAAATATAGGGTTGCCTGCTTTACCTACATTATATACGTAAGGAACATTTTTTTTATATGATTCCGGTATTGCTTTATATATTTCATTGATTATTACATTTGTATTTAATTTATACGCAAATTGATTTCCTGTAAGACAAGCGTCTACACCAAAATTCAATAAAGCAAAAGCGTTTCTTAGTTTATGGGGAATATATGATCCATCCTTTTGTTTTCCTTCAATCATTAAATGACGAAAAAAATGAAAAAATTTGCGACCTTTATCGCTGACAAAAAAATTTACAAACATCGAATTAAACCAGCAATTGCCTTGTAATTGTTTTGGGGGTACTATTTTTTCAGGATCAACATGTTTATTTGCCGATAAATTCTTTAAAAGGAATCTTTTTGCTTTTGGAGTATCATAATTTAAACAAGAATCATTATTTAAAAAACCAGGAACGCTTATTTTAAGAGGTTCTTTTAACTTATAGGCTTCTACAATATTACAATCAGATAATTCTTCTCTTGATATTGATCGCAGTGTTTCTAGATCTTTATTTATTGTAGGCGAATATGAACTTTTCTTATCATTATTGCTATAACTTGGTCTAAAAAAACGCTTAATTTTTTTAAGAAATGGTGTTGAAGTTTGTTTATTAATCGATTGTTTTATTGTCTTATTTCTTTTATTCCTATTATTTTTCTTTGTTTTATTTCTCATATAAATAAACAATATTTTTCTTTTTTGTTGATGTAATATAAATGGGAGCTGGAATATTACCAACAACAATACATAATGGAAAACTTTACTTTTTATTTGGTAAAGAAGGTAAATATGAGGATTCAGCGCCTGGATTTTCTGACTTTGGTGGCGGCACTGATAATAATGAATCATTTTTAGAGACTGCGGTTAGAGAAGCGGGTGAAGAATTTACAGGATTTTTAGGTAATGACGCTGATATTCGTAAAATGTTACGCGCTCATGGTACTTATACTATTGATCATAAGACTGACGGTCATAAAACATACCGAATGCACATATTCCCTTTTGAATACAATCATTGGTTGCCACATTATTACAATAACAACCAGCGTTTTCTTCAAAAACGTTTACCTCCTTCTGTCTTTAAAACAACCAAGATATTCGAGAAGGCCGAAATCCGTTGGGTTTGCGTTGATGACTTGAAAAAAATGCGTCCTCAATTTCGTTCTTATTTTCAAAATATTGTTGATATGATGCTTAATCAAAAAGAAAGTATTAAAAAATTTATTATGAAAGGTTCTAAACATAAAAAAACAATGAAACGTGGTGGCAGTAGAAAAAATTTTGCTAGAAGTAGAAAACACCGTTAATAACCTAATTATTTTTCACAGGTTTTTTTATTTTACTATTATAACAATTTTTAATTTCACCAATACTCATTCCCGTTTGCTTTGAGCGTCTTTTGTAAAAATTCTCCATTACTATTTTCGTTCTCTGACTCTGAGTATTTATCATTATTTTTTCCATTTCTCCATAATAAAGTCCGTTACATTTGCTTTGATTTGTCCTCGCGCTAATTAAAACAGGAGACGCAATTATACATAGATTTATCAGTATTAAATAATATATGATAAGCATTTTATTAATTATTAATTATTAATTATATTTTATAGATTAGTATTAAGTTTATTTCATTTTTATTTATTTTTTTATATTTTTTATATTTTTAAGTTAAATTATTCTCACATTATCTAGTCCAATCACTTCAACACCTTGTGTCCAATCGCCTAATATTTCTATTCTAAATGCGTTCTCAAAGATGGTGTCAAAATCAACTTCTTTATTAACATTCTCACTATACCATAAATCGTTTATTAATGGTATATTGAATGATACCATACCTCCATCATATTTTGTCATATATGGATAATAAATAGTGTCATCATTCGCATCTATTATTTTAATTAATGCGGAACAACGATTTAAATTACGAAAATCACCCATAAAACTGGTCAGTGTAAATGTCAACAACATCGGTTTTTTACTACCTGGTTTATCAAGTGTTAATTTGATTTGTGGTGACCTAAAATACCACAGATTTTTATCATCTTTGTTTTTTGAGTCAACATTTACCAGGTCATCTTTCGCAATTATATAATGTGCCATAGAAATACCAGAATTTATATTATCTTGTAAAATGTATGGTTGATGTAAAATAGTGTTTTCCAATTTGTTTCCTGTTAAAATCCAACCTTCGCTACTCAATAAAAAGGAATTTTCGAAAAAAACCTTACCTAATATGTTATGGTTTTTTAAAAGGAATAAGACAAATATGAGTAAAAATATATTCATTATTAGTAAATATATTTTTATATTTTTATATCTGTTTATCAATATTAATCATTTTTACTACTATAAATAAATAAAACACATATAAATGCCGGTTGAGATTACCATACTTGATAATATCAACGCAGAGAAAAAAAAACATTTATTATTATACCAATGATTATCATTTTGTTTATTACTAATGTTTTGATTTTTCATTAACATATTTGTAATCATATTTTTTTCTTTTTCACTTATTATTTCTTTACTTATGTTTACATCATAAAATTCATCCGAGTGCTCACTCATATTTCTTTATACTAAATTCAAATATTTATATTATTTCCTTTTAATCCTTTTTTTTTAAGTCATTTATAAAAAAATCTACCGCTTTTTTAATCCCTTCTTCTATAGGCGTAAATTTAAAATCTTCATCAATATATTCTAATAGTTTATCTGCTGAAACTGTTTTTTTATATTGTCCATCACTATATTTTTCATCAAAAACAACACGTTCTTCATAATCAAAACATTGCGCGATTATTTTGCCAGCGTCTCCAATACTTATTTCTGATGACTCGGGAACACTAAGTATAATATTTTCAGTTATATTTTTTTCAAAAACAATCATAATTAATTTCGCCAAATCATCAGAATAAATAAACTGTCTCAATGGTTTACCTGTTCCTTTAATTACAAAATCCTTTTGTTCTTTTTTCGATATATAACATTTATGAATTAATGAAGGTATCACATGACCATTTTCTAAATCATAATTATCATGAGGACCATATATATTTGTTGGAATAATACATGTAAAATTGTCGCCATAATTTTCCCTATATGCTTTACAATGAATTTCTAACATTCTTTTGGCGTAAGCGTATGCGTCATTGGAACTATGTGGCGGTCCTTCATGTAGCGCTGACTCTTTTATTGGATATGTCACCTTATCAGGAAAAATACATGTAGATAAGCACGCGATTAATTTTTCTACTTTATATTCGTGTGCGCATTTTACAACATTATAATTAATCATTAAATTCTTTTCTAACATTTCCACTTTGTTATTCATATTTTTAAACAAACCTCCTACACACGCCGCTAAATGTATTACATAATTTGGTCTTATTTCTTCATACATTTTTTTTGTTGCGTTAATATCATTGAGGTCATAATGTTTTGACGATACAAAAAAAAATGTATAATCCGGATAATTCTTAGAAATATTTCTAATAGCGCTACCAACTAATCCTGATCCACCTGTAACTAAAATTGTTTTCATTTATGTAATATTTAATAATATATTTAATATAATATTTAATATTATTATATTAACTTAATAAGGTTTACTTGTTTTTAAGTTCTGTTAATTCCTTTTCTAATGCGAGAATTCTTGCTTTTAGCATCTCATTATCGTGTTGTAACTGATGAATGTTTCTAGTTGTTGTCGCCCTAGGTATTGGGGTCGAAAATTTTTCCATAGTCCAACAGTCATTTGAACCATCAAAATTAGTATGATATAAAATAAACGTACCAGATTCGTTTATAGATTTTATAATTTCATCATTCCAATCATTTTTTTCACTTTTATAAATAATCGCTGTTTGATATTGCGGATCAATCACACCTGTCGCCAAATTTACTCTATCTTCAAAGTCTACGCGATAAACCTTCCCTAGGAAATATTTCCAAAATATGTTAATTATCACATCCTCCGTATAGCATTTTTTTATTTTGTGAATAATTAAACTTTCGAATGACATTCTTTATTTATGATTGTTACAGGTCTTTAAATATGTATTTTATATCTTTTATTTATAACTTAAAGAACTTCTCAATTTTATTTTAACTGGACTCAAAAATTAAAATTAGAATTAAAATAAAATAAAAATCTATTATAAAATGAAGATCACACACACAATGATCATAATGTTTATTGGCAGTTTTGTCATTCAATATTTTTTTATGCCTCCTATTATGATAGAGAATTTTTCGGATTTTACAAATAGTACAGGCAAAGCATATATGTCCATAATTATGGGTATATTCATGGTTTTAATTGAAGTCGCAATGCACGATCATCAATACGACGTATGTAGTACCAACTTTTATATTGGGTTAGTTGCCGCACTTATCCTTTTCATTTATTTATATAGAAAACAAGTGACAATCAAGGATAAACAATATTTAGAGGGTATGATTGAACATCACTCTATGGCACTTTTGACCAGCAAGGAAATATTAAAAAAAACAGATGATTATAATGTCGCCAAATTGGCGAAGAATATTATCGAATCACAAGAAAATGAAATAAAGATAATGAAAAGTTTATTAAATAAATATTAGGTTTATAGAAGTTCATGATTATTCGACCAGTCATCTGACGACACAAGTATTGACAAATCCTTTAAAATATAAACATTATCCATTTCAGATGCTTCGTTTGTTTCTACCAACGCCTGTCTAATTGCGTTTATAATAAATTCTCTCTTTTCCTTGGTTTCTAAACAATTTTTATCAAGGAATATTTTACGACTTTTTTTGTCAAGTAAGTTATAAGTTTCATTTGTTGGCACTAATTCTATAAAATCGGTTTTATCAAGGTATCCGTGTTCATCAACATGTGTGAAATTATAAATTGTAATATGGTCTTTGCCAATTGTATAAAGCGGTTCCAAATAAATAGTTGATTTCACAATCGAATTACCAAATATTTTACCAATAGTTTTCGCGAAATATAGTTTCATATATAGAGGACTCATTCTTATTTTTATTTATTCTACTTATATCTAAATAAAAACAATTCAATTTTATTCATAATATTTCTTGGCGTCATCTGTTTCCAAATGGACTTCCGGTGGCGCTGGCCATTCTGTATAAGCAATTGCTTTTGTAGTTGGTCTTTCAAGTGCCAACAATTGTTTTAACGCTATCATTCTTCTCTCTAATGGTAATATTTTAGGTGATAATTTTCGCGAAATTTGCTTCCAACGCCATTCAAATTGAAGTGCTGCTGGCCAATCAGGAAACCCTGATACATGTGCCGCACGTGTCCAAACTTCACCCTTCTCCACTTTTGCGCCTGTCGCATGAGCGCCACCTTTTATTTCCTTATTGTGCTGCCTTAGACGACGATTAAGATCCACTGTTGCGCCAACATAGGTTGCATTATCGCTAGAAACTAATAAATATACATAAGACATTCGTATATAAACATATTAAAAAATACGTTTATATATATATTTATAAAATGACTAAAGTTGCTTTTATAACTGGAATTACTGGTCAAGATGGTTCATATTTATCTGAATTATTGTTAGAAAAGAACTATAAAGTATGGGGTATAATTCGTCGGTCATCTAATATAATGACTAGTCGTATTGACCACATTTTTGAAAAATTAGTATTGCGATATGGAGATTTAACAGATAGTTCCAATTTATTAAACATTTTATCGGATATTAAAAATACATATCCTGATATTGAACGATTGGAAGTCTATAACTTAGGCGCAATGAGTCATGTAAAAATATCATTTGAAATGCCGGAGTATACTTGTGATGTTGATGCTATGGGCACATTACGTCTACTTGAAGCAATTCGCACTTGTGGTATCCCTTTGGAAAAAATCAGATTCTATCAAGCATCTACATCCGAAATGTTCGGAAAAGTCCAAGAGATACCTCAAAAGGAGACCACTCCGTTTTATCCTAGATCGCCTTATGGTGTCGCCAAATTGTATAGTCATTGGATAACCAAGAATTACAGGGAGTCTTATGGAATGTACGCATGTTCCGGTATTCTTTTTAATCACGAATCTCCACGAAGAGGTCATAATTTTGTTACTAGAAAAATAACAATTGCGCTTGGAAATATTGTAAAAGGAAAACAAGATTCGCTTGTACTTGGTAATATAAATTCGTTGCGCGATTGGGGTCATGCGAAAGATTATGTCAAGGGAATGTATCTAATGTTACAACAAGATAAACCAGATGATTATATTCTCTCTACAAATGAATATCATAGTGTCAGGGAATTTGTCCAAAAGGCATTTGCTTTAAAGGGATACAATATTGGGTGGAAGGGAGAAGATGTTAATGAAATTGGATATGATATTTCTACTGGACGCGAATTGGTGTTTATTTCGGAAAAATATTTTAGACCTGCCGAGGTTGAGGAATTATTGGGTGACAGCACGAAAGCGCGAACAGAGTTAGGATGGAAACCTAATTACACTTTTGATGAACTTGTTACTGAGATGGTTGAAAACGACTGTTAAAATAAATTTTAAATAAAAAATTGATTAATTTATATTATATTAAACGTATGAATATAATATAATTTATAAGAATGGATTTATCTAAATTGACAAAAGCGGAATTATTAATTAAATGCGACGAAATTGGTTTGACAAAAGTAAAGTCGAAAACAAAACCTGAGTTGATAGCATTGCTTAGCGCTAAAAATACTGTTATTAGTAAAAAAATTGTTATTGAAGAAGATTCTGAAGAAGAATCCGATTGTGAATCAGATACTGATTTAGATGATAATATTGTTATTGAAAATGATATTGCTATTGATGTGGAGTCTGAACCAAAATTGGACTTAACCGGTTATAAATTCATTGATTTATTTTGCGGTATTGGCGGTTTTCATCAAGCGTTACATAAAATGGGCGCTAAATGCGTTTTAGCGTGCGACATAGATAAGGAATGTAGAGTAGTTTATAAGGATAATTATGGAATTGAACCTGTAAGTAATGTAAAAGATATTGATGAGAATACCATGGATGATTTCGATATTTTATGCGCGGGGTTTCCTTGTTTTGTAGCGGGAACTCAAACTCTTACAAATAATGGTTATAAGAATATAGAAGATGTTGAATTAACAGATATGTTGCTAACACATACTGGAAAGTTTCAAAATATTGTAAATTTACAAAGAAAAATATACACAGGTGATATATATGATTTTGATTTAAAATATCATCCTGAATTAATAACTGCTACTGAAGAGCATCCATTTTATGTTCGTGAACAAAAGAAAGTATGGAATAGTTTGTTGAAAAAATACGATTATATGTATGGAGAACCGGAATGGAAAATTGCGTCTAAATTAAATATGAATCATTATTTTGGAATGGTTATAAATGATAAACAAACTATACCTGAATTTACGTTTGAAAAAGTAATTAATCAACATAAAACAGAAAAAATAGACATTAAATTAGATAATTTAGATTATTGGTTTGTTATGGGTTATTTGGTTGGTGATGGATGGGTTGAAGATACATGTAAACCTGATGGACGTTCTATGTATAAAATTAGATTTGCGATAAATAATAAAGATGAAGATGAAATCTTTGAAAGAATTAATAGAGTTATTCCGATAACAGATAAAAATTGCGATACTGGTAAGTGTAAAAAGTTTGGTTGTTCAAATTTTATATGGTTTAATATCCTAAAGAAATTTGGTAAATACGCACATGGTAAATTAATACCTGAGTGGGTACATGATGCACCTAAAGAATTTATTCAGGAGTTTATCAATGGTTATATGAAAGCAGACGGTTGTGTAAGAGATAATGTTTTACAAATTACAACAGTATCTCCAAATTTGGCGTATGGACTCCAAAGGTTATATTTGAAATTGGGACATATATTTTCAATAAATAAATGTATTAGACCCAAAAAATATATAATTGAAGGTAGAACCGTTAATCAAAAAGATACATATTGTGTAAGAGGAGTATTGGAGAGAGAAAGAAAAGTATCTTCATTTATTGAGGATAATTACGTCTGGTATGCACCATTTAAAATAACAAAAAGAGAAACTAGTCAAACACCTGTATATAATTTTGAGGTAGAAACCGACAACAGTTATATAGTGGAAAATATATGCGTTCATAACTGCCAAGCGTTCAGTAATGGGGGTAAAAAGAAGTGTTTTGACGACGAAAGAGGTCTATTATTTGACGAAATTGTTCGAATTGCCAAGGTGAAAAAACCACGATTCATGTTTTTGGAAAATGTTAAACACATATTGAAGGTCAGTAATGGCGAGGTAATTGAATATATTAAAAATAAAATTGCTGCTCTCGGTTATAAACTACAATTATTTCAAATTTCGCCACATAATTTTGGCATTCCTCAACAAAGAGAACGAGTATATTTTGTTTGCGTAAGAAATGACATCTACAATGGTACTGATATTGTTTTGCCGACCTATATTGGCAAAATGGAATTTCAAAAGTTTCTCGATAAAAAAGAGGAAATTGCTGAAAAATATTTTATAAAGGGCGACACATTGGATGTACTTGAAGCGTGGGATATAATGGTTAAGACATTTGAAGTTGGAGAGAAAATATCACCGACAATTATGATTAATGATGCGTTTAGTTCATATACGCAAACCGATTTTGACGGATTTCCTGTTTGGAAAAAAGACTATATTACCAAAAATAAACCATTGATTGAAAAATATAGGAGTCAATTTACTGAATGGTATAAAACCTATTCGCTTCTTTTGAAGAAGCGTGAAATCTATGGGAAATTAGAATGGCAAACTGGACCCATAAAAGAGAATGATAGTATATTCAATCATTTCATCCAGATCAGACAGTCTGGTATTCGTGTCAAAAAGGGTCATTATTTCCCTACTTTAGTCGCTATTGCACAAATACCTATTTATGGTAAGGAAAAACGTTATATTACACCACGAGAATGTGCTCGTTTACAGTCCTTTCCGGAAACATTTAAGTTGTCGCCGGATGATAAAAAAAGTTATAAACAATTAGGTAATAGTGTTAATGTTAATAATGTATATACAGTTATCAGTTCAACTTTAAAGAAATATATGTAAAATATTAAATGTAAATGTAAAATATAAAATATTATATGTAATTTTTTATTTTATTCTTTGTCTTCATGATCGTCGTCATTGTGTATTTGAAATTGCGGCGCGGCGTTGTAAATGTTACCCTTCCATCTCACCTCAACTCGATAATTTTTTTCCCCAGCGGTTAATCTATAAAACAACTTGGCAGTCTCTCTTTCTTTTCCTTTCTTATCAAAATAATAAGGTAAATGCTCTTCAAATTTTGCGGAACTCATATCAGCATGATTATTTAATTTTGCGAAACTTGTTCCGTCAAATTCATATATGTCATAGTTAACATTCGAGCAATAGAGTGAATCCAAAAGTTGTGGTAATATAGTGTCCTTATTTTTCGATACTTCTTCGCGGACTCTTAACCAATAGGGATTTTCCTTGTTTTGGGGATAGAATAGTTTGTTTACTTCGGGTCTTTGCGCTTTGTCGAATTTGTCGAATCCATTTTCCTTTAAATAATCCTTCTTGATCTTTGTAAGGGTCTTATCTAAGTCCTTGCCGAGCATTTTGTGCACACTATAATTAGATTTAGTGGCGTCTTGACTCTGCTTAACAGAAAGACCCATTATTTGCATAGATTCATCAGTGTATTCAATGTAAATGTCGCCCTTGGCGGCCTTGGGATCATAACCTTTATTTAATTCGTTAATTTTTGCGTGTCTATTTTTTTTTCCTGAAATATAAATATGCTTAATTTTGTTAATTTGTAGAATTTCATCTAAACTTAAAATACGAAAACCAGTAATAAATTTGTTTACAATTATTTTCTTTTTAATTATATCAGCATGGTAATTTTTAAGATCTGTGTTCTCTCCAAGTGCAAGATTAGGATCGTTGAATAGAATAGTTAATATATAGTTTCCAGGATTTTCTTTCATATCTTGTATTTTTTGGAGGACTTCATCATAGTTATTGATGTCTTTATACAGGATTAAAAGTGCTAGAACCAATTCCATACCGTTATATTCGACGGTCGCACGCTGCTTGGGTACCTTTTTTGTAGGTTCAATAGTATTCATATTAGTGTCAATCGTTTTGTCTAATTCGTCAGGCATTGTTATATAATTTATTTATAATTTTAAATAATTATAGAATATTAACTCAATTTTTTTTTGATTATTAAAAAAGTTGAATTACTTAAAAAGTATATATTTGACGATGGCGTCTTTAAGTTACTTTGGGAATTTATTATATAAAATTCAATATTTTTCAAAAATCCAAGATTATTTTGGAAAATCGATTTTTGGACATTTATTTTTGTCCATTTTTGAAAAATGAAAATACTTTTGGAAAATTAAAAATAGTGATTTTCTGAAAAAATGCTGAGACCATAAAAAAAATTAGCGTCTGGTCATTGAAAAAAGTTTTTTAAAATTGTGACGATAAATTTTTTTTTAAAAATATAATAAATTCGGATAAAATATTTAGAAACTTTTCTACTACCATTGTATGATAGTGGAAGATAGTAAAAAGTTGCCAAAAGTTGCTTCAAAATTTTGTTGTGAATATTGTGATTATAATACGTGTAAAAAGAGTAGTTATGATAAACATTTGTCAACCGATAAACACAAAAATAACGAAAATGGTAGTAAAATGGTAGTTGAAGATAGTGAAAAGTCGCCAAAAGTCGCACAATATAAATGTGAATGTGGTAAAATATATAAATACGACAGCGGGTATTATCGACATAAAAAGAAATGTCATGATGTAAAGACAATTATAACTACAGATGATCCTACTGATAAAGAATTAATATTGATGTTAATCAAGCAAAATTCACAGTTAATCCAGCAAAATGCGGATCTGGTTAAAAATGGGACTCATAATACGACAATTTCAAATAATTCGAATAACACAAATTCACATAATAAGACTTTCAATTTACAATTCTTTTTAAATGAGACGTGTAAGGATGCAATGAATATTATGGATTTTGTGGATTCGATTAAATTACAATTATGTGATTTGGAGAATGTTGGAAAACTAGGTTTTGTAGATGGTATTTCAAACATAATTGTGAAGAACTTAAATTCACTAGATGAGACAAAGCGACCAGTTCACTGTACTGATACAAAGAGAGAAGTAATGTATGTTAAGGATGAAGATAAATGGGAAAAGGAAGATGAAAATAAACCCAAAATAAGAAAAATGATAAAACATGTTACACATAAAAATACAAAATTACTGAAGGATTTTAAAGCTAAGTATCCAGGTTGTGAAAAGAGCGAATCGAAATATTCAAATAGTTATGATAAACTAGTGGTTGAGGCGTTTGGAGGCAAAGGTGATAATGATGAGGAGAAGGAAAACAAGATAATTAGAAAAATATCGAATGTTACAACGATAGATAAAGAAAATTTGGTTTAAGTTTTTTTTATATATTATATTCAATATATAATATATAATATATGACTTTAAAAATAGAAATAATTATTTCTAGGTTTAATGAAGATCTTAAATGGACTACCCATGGTATATTTAATAATTATAGATATATTGTTTATAATAAAGGTGATAACGATAATTTTGAAAAAAGCAATGTAGATAAGATAATAAATTTAAAAAATGTGGGTAAATGTGATCATACATATTTATATCATATTATTAAAAATTATAATGATTTACATGATATTTTAATATTTTTACCAGGTTCATTAGATTTAATAAATAAAAATATAAGAGCTATAGAAATGTTAGATATAATAAAAAATACTGGAAATGCGGTTTTTTTGGGTGAATATTATGAAAATATAAAAAATAAATTTGAAAATTTTTGTTTAAATGATTGGAGAACGACCAATAATCAAAATTTTGATAAAAACCATGAATCAATGCTTGATTTATCACTAATAAGACCATTTGGGAAATGGTATAAATATAATTTTGATAATATAATAGCAAATTATGTATGTTATTGGGGTATTTTTTCAATTGATAAAAGAGATATTATTCAACATCCAATCAATAGGTATATAAATCTTATAAATCAATTAAATAGTTCTTCAAACCCTGAAGTCGGACATTATATAGAGAGAAGTTGGGCTGCTATATTTCATCCTATGAACTATACAAAATTAATCATAAAAAATTATTAAATACAAATTTATTAAATAAAATATTTTGCTATCTTATGAACAATTTAGAGTTTGACGATTTTATAAATAATTTATATAATAATTTAAATAATGAAATTGAATCTGAAAATACAAAAAAAAATAGTAAATTAATAAAATTAAAATTAATAAATAAATTAACAATATCATTAGTAAATGACTATAATACAGAATTAGATACAGAATTAGATACAGAATTAGATACCAAATTAGATAAAGAAATATATAAAGAAATAGATACCAAATTAAATACAGAAATAGATACAGAAATAGATACAGAAATAGATACAGATTCAGATTCAGATTCATATACAGAAATAGATACCAAATTAAATACAGAAATAGATACCAAATTAAATACAGAAATAGATACAGATACAGAAATAGATGCCAAATTAGATACCAAATTAGATACAGAAATAGATACACATTCAGATACAACAGAATTAGATATAACAGAATTAGATACCAAATTAGATACAGATTCATATACAGAATTAGATATAACAGAATTAGATACCAAATTAGATACAGATTCATATACAGAATTAGATATAACAGAAATAGATACCAAATTAGATACAGAAATAGATACCAAATTAGATACAGAAATAGATACCAAATTAGATACCAAATTAGATACAGAAATAGATGCCGAATTATTGATAGATTATATTTCTGAAGAAAATTATGAAAAAATTTTGAATGAAGCAACCAAACATTTAATATATAGTAATATAGTAAATTTATTTGATATAGATATTAATTTTATTAAACAAGGATATAATTTACTTGATTATACATCTGAAAATATCATAAGTTATGTAGAAAATAATAATTACATAAATCATATTTTTCATCCAAAACAATTATATAATTTGTTTAATAATGAAGTTAAATTATTAGTTGATAAAAATAATTTAATATATGTAAATTATAATAATACTTATTATAAAATAGATGATTTTTTAAAATATATAGATTTATATGATTACGATAAATTTAAATACACATTTATTAAAGAAATATATAACAATAATTTCACTGAAAATAGGTTATTATTATTAATTTATATTGGTTCTGAAAAAGATCTAAACACGATAATAGAAAAAATACAGATATATAATACAATTGAGAATTTTACAATAGCATTTTGTATACATTATAGATTAATTAATATAGTTATTCCATTAATAAAAATACAATTTAGTACAAATTATATAATTTATTCATGTAATGAACTAGGTAATGATATAGTTCCATCTTTATTATTATATGATGAAATAATTAATAATAAAAAATATAGTTTTGATTATATATTAAAAATTCATACAAAAACAGATTCAATATTTTTATGTAACGCAATTGATTACTTATTTAATTGTAATTTAGATAATTTATTATTACGACAAAATCATAACTCATCTACAATTGGATTTATGTATATAAATATTAATGATGATGTATTTAACAAATTATTAATTTCAAAATATAGTGATTTATTAAGAAATAATGAATTTGTTCCAGGAACAATATTTTTAACAAAAAAATATGTAATGGATACTATGTTATTATTTTTAAAACAAAATTATAAAGTAATATTTTTTCAGAATACGTATGATAATAATTCTTTAAATAAACATTGTAGTTATATTCATTTTATGGAACGTTTATTTGGATTTATTTAATATTTATAAACAATGTGTATAAATATAAAATAAAATGTATATATATATTTTATAATGAAAGTTTTAGTATATGGTTTTCAAGGATGGATTGGTCAACAATTTGTGAATTTATTAATAGAAAAAAATATAAACTTTATTAATGGGAATTGTCGCGTTAATTCTATAGAAGATGTTAATAAAGAAATAATTGCAGTTAACCCAACTCATGTTGTATCATTTATTGGACGTACTCATGGTAAAATTGGTGAAAAAGTATATACAACAATAGACTATTTAGAACAAGAAGGTAAGTTATTAGAAAATGTTCGTGATAATTTATTTTCTCCTATAATTTTGGCAAATTTGTGCTCAAAATTAAAAATACATTATACATATTTAGGTACAGGATGTATTTTTAAATTTGATGATGAACATCCTTTTGGAAGAGAAGAGAATGGTTTCACAGAGTCTTCTTTACCAAATTTTTATGGTTCATCTTATTCTATTGTAAAGGGGTTTACGGATCAATTAATGACATTATACAAAGATAATGTATTGAATTTGAGAATTAGAATGCCTATTACTGGAGAGAAAAATGGTAGAAATTTTATTACAAAAATAGTTAATTATGAAAAGGTTTGTTCTGTACCAAATTCTATGTCCGTTTTACCAGAATTGTTGCCTTTTGTTCTTGATATGATGAAAAATAATAATACAGGAACTATTAATTTGACAAATCCTGGATTAGTAAGTCACAACGAAATATTAGAAATGTACAAAGAAATTGTTGATCCTACCTTTACATGGAAAAATTTTAGTCAAGAGGAACAGCGCGCTATTTTGGCAGCAGATAGGAGCAATAATTTTTTGGATACAACTAAACTAGAAGAGTTATATCCCGAAATTAAAAATATAAAAGATTCAGTGAGAGAATGTTTGGTTGAATATAAAAAAAAACTAGATATAGAGAATGAAAAAAATAAGGAAAAAGTAAATTTGTTGATTACTGGAGGTTGTGGATTTATAGGTTCTAATTTTATTAATCATTATTTCCCCAAAAAAAGGGTAGATAAAATGGTAAATATTGATGCTATGTATTATTGTGCTAGTGAAGAAAATATAAATGAAAATATTCGTTTGCAAAAGAATTATGTACTAGTAAAGGGTAATTTATGTGATTCTGAATTAGTTGCTAAAGTTTTAAAAGAGCATGAAATAACTCATATAATACATTTCGCAGCACAATCACATGTTCAAAATTCATTTGAAGATTCAATAAAATTTACTCATGATAATATTGTTGGTACACATACTTTATTAGAATGCTGTAGAAAATATGGTAAACTACAAAGATTTATTCATGTTTCTACTGATGAAGTATATGGTGAATCTTTAAATGAAGTAACCGAAAAACATAAAACAGAACAATCTATTTTATGTCCAACAAATCCATATGCGGCGACAAAAGCCGGTGCTGAGTTGATTGCTCAGTCTTACGCACATTCGTATAAAATGCCTATAATAATTACACGTGGTAATAACGTTTATGGTCCGAATCAGTACCCAGAAAAACTGATACCATTATTTATCAAATTATTAAAAGAGGGAAAAAAAGTAACAATTCAGGGTAAGGGAACAAGTGTTCGAGCATTTTTACACGCTTATGATACGGCAACCGCATTTGAATGTATATTGGAAAAAGGAGTTGTAGGTGAAATATATAATATAGGTTGTGACCAAGGTATGGAATATTCTGTAATGGAAGTTGCAAGAATGTTGATAAAAATGATTAAAAATACTGAAGAATATGATGAATGGATTGAATACATCGAGGATAGACCATATAATGACCAAAGATATTACATTAGTAACCAAAAATTGAAGGATTTGGGTTGGGAAATAACCGTGAATTTTATGGATGGATTATATAATTTAGTTAATTAATATTATTTTATTGTATTTTTATATATAAAATGAATGATGTGCCTGATGATTTTGATTGGAAAAATTATGTAGATTTATATGAAGATTTAAGAGAAATGAACGAATTAGAAGCGAAAAACCATTATTTAATGTATGGATATAAAGAGAATAGAAAATATAAAATGAAACTACCTGAAGATTTTGATTGGAAAACTTATGTAGACTTAAATTTTGATTTGAGTGGTATGACTGATTTAGAAGCAAAAACCCATTATTTAATGTATGGATATAAAGAAAATAGAAAATATAAAATGAAACTACCTGAAGATTTTGATTGGAAAACTTATGTAGAATTAAACGAAGATTTAAAAGATATGACTGAAGAAGAAGCTATTAATCATTACATAAACCATGGAGTAAATGAAAACAGAATATATTTTAAATTTGATTGGGAATTGTATTTAAAACTTAACGTAGATTTATATACTAATGGAATAAATACAAAACAAGACGCATATAGGCATTGGATAAATCATGGATATAAAGAAGGAAGACAACTTAGCGTAAATGAATACATTAGATCCATTAATTCACACGAACATAAAATTTTAAACATTTTATTTAAAAAATTTATTATTGGATATAATAATAAAATTATACACGTAATCCGTAATATATATCCTATATATTATAATAATAATGAAAAAAAAAACTTTATAATTTCTTTTGAAAATGTAAAGATAATTAATAAAATTCCAAAAAAAATTCATAAAATTTTTTTAAACGATGGAAAAGAACATATTAATGTGGAAATTTGTGAAAATGCACTTTCAACATGGGCAAAATATTATCCTGATTATGAACTTATAATATATGATAAAAATGATGCTATTAATTATTTAAATAAATATTATGGTAAAGAATTTGTATATATATATAATTTATTAATACCATTTGCTTATAAATGTGATTTTTTAAGATTATGTATATTATATGAAGAAGGAGGTATATATAGCGATATTAAACAAAGTATACATAAAAAATTAGATATTGATTTTGATAAGTATAATTTTGTGTATTCAGAAGAAAAACACATGGATTGGACAGGTTACCTAAAAATAAATTATTCAAGTATTCAAAATTGTTTTATAGCAGTTGTTCCCAAGCATCCTTATATTAAATGTGCTATAGATTTAATAATTCAAAATGTTTTAAATCGTTATTATTGTTTATGCGACATTGATATAACAGGTCCTATTGTTTTTGGGTGTGCTATAAATCAGGTAAAATTAAATTGGTCTTTTTTAGATGAATCTCTTGAAAAAAAACTATATTTTAATCGTTATAAAACAGAGACATTAACAACTTACGTAATAAGTGAACATAATATGGTTGAAATAAATAGTGATTATGATTATTTAATAAAACATAAATATGATGATGATAATAGCACAAATAATTGGAATTATTCAAATAAACAAAAAACAAATGCTCAAACGTATTCCACGGCATGGAAATATAATGAAGTATTTGTACCATATATACGCGAAGATGAGATGGAAATAAATACTTCAGTAGCTAGCAAAGTAGTTCCATATAAAAAATATAACCATCAGAAAAACAAAACTTATATAAACTTAGAAGATTTTACAATTATTAATAGTTTTATTCTGATATTAGACACAACAAATGAAGAAAATATTTACATGAATGATTTTATAAATATGTATAGTTACTGTAAAACATTTATAACCATAAAAATAATAAATGATAAACCCATAATTTTATGTAATAATAATACATTAATTAATAATATTAGTAGTTTGGACGATATTTATATTTTTCTGAACATGTTTTTTCATAAAACTTCTAATATTATTTTATGGAATGATATACCAACAAACATCATAATAAATGATACATTTCAAAATATGATTAATTATATAAATTATAATAAGGAATTAAATGGTTATTCATTTACTATATATGAATCATTTTATTTGTATAATCAATGTGCTCAAAAGAGGATTATATTAATAAATGACAAATTAGCAGAAAATTTAAGTGATAAATCATTTGTATATGACATTCAACCATTTATGATATATTTTCCACAATTTCACCATTTAAAAGAAAATGATTTGAATTTCTATGAAGGATTTACTGACTCAAAAAATTTACAAAAACTAGTAGATAGCAATAGAGTATTCCCACTATACCATAAAATTATAACCCCTTTACAATGCAATAATATATCAGATTATGATTTAACAAATGTAAAAATTATTGAAGAACAAATAAGTATTCTCGAAAAATATAATATACCCGGTCTCGCTATGTATTACTACTGGTTCTCAAATAATAGTGTTACAAAAAATAATATGGTGATGAAAGATGTAATAGATATATTTTTCAAAATAAATTTAAAAAATAGAAAAATTTTTTTTATTTGGGCAAATGAATGTTGGACAAAATCACAAGCTTTATCTGGAAAAAATATTAAGCATTCAATTGAGAACACATACGATAGAGATAATCTAGAAAAAAATATAAATAATTTGATTAGTTATTTTACTAATGATAATTACTTAAAATTAAATAATAAACCAGTATTTTTTATTCATCATCCATGGATGATTCCAGATGAAGATCTAAAAAATTTATATAAAATATTTAATGAAACGTGTATTTTGAATAATTTTGATGGAATAGAGATTGTAGTAAATTCTATGTTTAAAAATTACCCAGAATGTAGACAATATTCACATAATTTAAATTATAAATGGTGCAATACAAAAAACTATGAGTGTAAATATTATGATGAAACTTATAATAATTTTGTGGTGGATTATGATGAATACATAAAAAAAGAATTAGGACACGTAAAAGATAACGAAATAAATGTATATTTTACTGATTTTGATAATAGCGCACGTTTGATAGAACCAAATAAATTAAACTTATCAACATATATTGTTAATAATAATGATTTAAACAAACAATTATTTTTGAATAATATTGTTAGTACATATAAAAATAAAATAGATAAAACTGATAAAATATTATTGATAAATGGATTTAATGAATGGGGCGAACAGATGGCATTTGAACCATCAAAGGAATATGGATATTATAATTTAAATTTATTATCAGATTATTTAGAAATAAAGAAAGATAACATAATTATTTTAACCGGGGGGAAAACAGGTGGTTCTACGTTAACTAGCACTTTAAATGAGTTAAACGCTATACATATACATAGTAATGAACATTTTAAAAGATGGAAACAAACAAAATACTCAAATGTATACGATTATATTAATTATCAAAAAAGTAGTTATATAATAACTGTACATAGACCAATTTTTGAAAGAAAAATATCTGGATTATTCCAAGCTTTAAGTGAACCAAATGATTACAATAAAATATTTAATATTCCAAAAATAGAGAATATTTCTTTAGATAATTTGTTGAGTTTTTTTAAAAACCATTTATTGGATGCTGACTTTGAAAATTATGATCCTATTGAAGAATTATTAAATTATTACAATAAAGATATTCCAAAAAATTTTTTTAATTTTGAAAAAAAATATGGAATTATAAAAATATCAGAAAATATAAATATTTTAGTATTACGTTTTAAAGATATAAAATGTTGGGATAAAATATTAAGTCAAGTATTTAATAAACAAATAACTTTACATAGTGTAAATAATACAAATGATAAAAAAATTAGTAACATGTATGAACAATTTAAATTATTAATAAAAGAACGTGATGTTTTTTCTGATTATTATATAAAGGAATATAATAGTATCTTTTTTAGTGAATGTTATAATACTAGTGATTGCGTAGAATTAAAAAAAAACTGGTGTAATAGTCTATAACATAAATTTTTCAAAATAAACAATTAGTAAGCAATGTATTTATTAAACCTAACTACGTAAGAATTATTAATGAAGCGTGATGAACATTGAATGGTCGATAATTTCACCAAAATAATAACAACATTATATTACAATTTATTATGTAATATGATGTAATATGATGTAAATGTAGATATAAAATAATATAAAAATAACCAAATATATTTATATTATAAAATGAAGATATTAAATATATCAATACCAGATGATAAAATATTGGATATTAGTGGTTTCTCTCTTGAAGAGAATTATATGATGTTAAAAATAGGGAGTGAATGTTTGTTAGAAGGTAGAAAAGCAGTAGTTGGTTTAACTCAAAAGGATATGTATAATAAAATAAGGGATGAAACAAGAGAAGAAGTTCAGCGTTTAGAGTTGGATATATTAGTTGAGAGAGAATTAAAAATAAAAATGGAAGAGCAAATAAAAAAAATATATGAAAGTCAAATAGAAAAAATGAGGAGTCAAATGGAAACAATGAGTGTTCAAATTAAGAGTTATGAGTTACAAAATAATGATTTAATTAAAGCGGAAGTTGATAAAGCAAGAGAAAAATTTGATTTATTATTAGAAGAAAAAGACAAACAAAATAGATTAAATAGAGAAGTTTTTGATAAAGCAGAAAAAATGATAAGTAAAAATATTGTTAAAACATCAAGTGTTATTGGTGATGATGGTGAACAAATATTTGAAAGTTTATCTGATACATTTAAGGATTTTCCTGAATATAAAATAGAGAATAAAGCAAAACAAGGACACAAAGGAGATTTTCATTTATTTTTTAAAGACTTTAATATTTTAGTAGATTCAAAAAATTATTCTGGTAGTGTGCAAAAAAAGGAAGCAATAAAAATAGAAACAGACTTAATAACAAATGAAAATATGAAATTTGCTTGGATGGTCTCTCTAAATTCGAATATTAGTGATTATAATAGATTTCCAATAATGACAAAATGGATAACAACAGATGTTGGTGTAAAGTGTATATTATTTATAAATAATTTACTAGAACATAAAGAACCAAGAAATATATTGCGTCAAGCCTGGGCAATTTGTGAAGATTTCCATAGATTAACAAAAAGTGTTGATAAAGAAGATGGTGAATTAGAAAAATATATAGAGAGAAACATAAAGCAAAAAAAACAAATAGAAAATTTACAAGAAAGATCTGCTGAATTAAGAAGAGGTATGAATGTATTAAATAATACATTAAAACATATAGATAATGACTTACTTGAAATGTTGTCATTAGTTTCAGATGAATTTGTAAATGATAAATTTGCTTTAAATGATAAAATAAATAGTTGGTGGGATAGTAATATTACATTTTCAAATGATGAAAGTAAAATGACATCAACAGAAATATGGAATAAATTCAAGAAAGAAAATAAAGAATATGTACAGGAAAATAAATTAACAATCGAGATATTTAAAGAAAAAATAACTTGTATAGTTAACAGTTCAAACTATATAGAAAAAACAAAAAAAGGTGTAATTGATTTTATTGGTTTTAAATGGAAAGAAATAAAAAATTTAACAATTGAAAATACAGTATTGGGAAATATAATAATTGAACAAAACCTAAAATCAAAGTCAAAGTCAAAACCAAAATCAAATTTTTATTTTAATGAAGAAGAAGATGGTAAAATATTAAAAGATTATGAAGATGAAAATAATAATATAATGTCAATAAGTATAATGAATAACATTTTACCTTGGCAAGTAGTCTCTCTATTAATGCAATATAAAGTTATATCGAAAAGATGTGAAGCGCGTGGGTATGATATATATAAAGAGACTGAAGAATATAAAAGTAAATTAACTAAATAAAGTTTGACAGCATACATAGTGTAATATTTAGGAAACAATTGGGATGGGACCCAATTTATCAAAACCGCGGTTTTGAGTTTCCTAAATATTAAAAAAAATTAATTTTTTTTTTGCTTAATCACGAATTATCATCACATTTTATTTGAAATTTTGAAAACTTATATAGTGACCAATTCGGAAGTCAAAATTGAGTTTAGTTTTATTATTTTC